>Ga0209173_100150_pt1 | contig 67342 bp, 65 predicted proteins | sample SynthPrep_16_END_FD_187206 | JGI IMG/M metagenome (GOLD analysis project Ga0209173, IMG submission 187206) | Synthetic microbial communities from Ohio, USA - SynthPrep_16_END_DS12_MetaG (SPAdes) (version 2) | ecosystem: Engineered > Bioreactor > Aerobic > Activated sludge | place: USA: Ohio...
AGATACGGTGAAGTGTCCGAGTGGCTTAAGGAGCACGCCTGGAAAGTGTGTATACAAGAAATTGTATCGAGAGTTCGAATCTCTCCTTCACCGCCAAATTCGATGTAAACAAAACCCCTGGTTTCGAAAGAAGTCAGGGGTTTTGTGGTTTCTGGGGTTTGAATATTTGGTTGTGCTAGGAAAAATCAAACCAATGGATTCAGGAACACCGCATAGCCATGCGCCGACCTATCACATCCAGCAAATCACAACCATCGCGCAATGGAATTGAACACAGCAGCGAAAAATCGCTAAGCACAACCGTATCGCTGCTGATTTCCGCACGCAGTGCCAGATTTTCAAGAACTTGAGTAACAGCACGAATTCGATACCCAGCAGCGTCCAGCAAAACGTCCAGCGGCGCAGTGGTATCTACAAAAAGGGCAGGTGTCTCGCAATCGTTGCTGGTGAGGGGCATGTATTGGTTCATATGTGATGTCCGTTCTCTTAAGGAGGAGAGTAGCCACACATTTGTCGCCAAACAAAAGGTGGCAGCTGTACGCGGGTTGGCGAACCGGAAAAAGACGGACAATGCCGGCAGACCCGAAGGTCTCCCGCGCACAGCTACCATTGGATAGCTTATTGCGCGCAGGAGCATCCCGCAAATTAGCCGGGAGGCTTCTGCCGTCTTATAGTCGAGTCGCCAAACCCGGTCGCTATGAGAGCGACCGGCGAACTATATGCCCCACGTCACAAACCCGGCAGGTCGCGCCTTCCGATTGATCTGTAGGAAATCACTCCGATTGACCCACTGCACGCTCTCAAGCCTGCACATACACCCAAGCCGTCAACCCCGAAGCCAACCCCACCGAAACCCGCTTATAGTCCGACACCTCATATGCATCCGCCGCCGCGAGCTCCTTCTCGGTAATCTGAAACACCATCCCCTCAACACTGTCTTCATTGCGCCCGCTGGGAGCAACGATCGGATGATGGGTCTTGCCACTCGCAGCCAACACCTCAGGATCGGTAATCTCCACCCAGCTTTTTGAATACCCCAGCATCGCATCCTGCTGACCCACCAACTCCCGCCCAAAGTTGGACAGTTGCACAGCCTTGTCCTGCAGCGTGCCGTAGGAAAACAACAGCACGGGAAATTCGGTCGAGCGTTCCATCTTTATTCCTTGAAAAATTAAGCCAGCAAATCTTCGTAAAACGCACCATAAGCTCCGCTCGGGTGCGCAATTTGTATCTCCAGGATCCACAGCCCTTTATTCGGATACTGGTCAAAATCCCCAAGATCACCGCCACGGTAAATCGCATGGGGAAAGTCGCTGACACGGTGCCCTTTGATGTCCAGGTTCAGCACCCAACCCATTGCCTTCGCTTGCTCTTCGGCAAAACGATACAGCTCCAGGCCGACTACGTTGTCGTTCTTCCAGCGCTGCTCCACCCGGTCAAACAACTCTTTCGCCGCGCTCGCGCATGCGGCCATCTCGGGGTTGTTGCCGGTGCTGAACGTCGCCCCCGCATCACCTTCATGGCCTTGCCACACGGCGCCCATGTCGATGAAGTAGATGTCGTTTTCCCCCAGCACCGGGTCGCCGTCGGAGCGTTCCTTGAAGGTCTTGAGGGTGTTGGCGCCAAAGCGCACCAGCAGCGGGTGCCAGATGCGCTGCATGTCGAGGTCGGCGAGGACTTTTTTGCCGAGCTCGCGGGCTTCGGATTCGAGCATGCCGGGGCGGATGAGCCTGGACAGCGCTTCGATGGCGCGCCAGGTCATGGCCTGTGCGTAGCGCATTGACTCGATGCTGTAGGCGACGCCCACAGCTTCCTTGGATGATTGTGCGGTCACCGGCTTTTCCTCGGCTTTATAGTGTCAGGCGTTATGCGTTTTACTATATAGCGATGGCAGGATGGAACCTAAATATGCAACCACGCCATCCCACCCAACACCACACTCACACCACCGGCGGTATACGCCATGCGCTTCAACCATTCCTTCCTTGTCAGCAAGGTAATCGCCGCCAGCGAAATCGCGATCTGAATCGCGGTCATCGCCTGTGCCCAGCGGTGATGTTGATGCAATGCCTGCTCTGACTTTTCATCCCATTCCTTCGACGTGGCTTCAAGCTTTTCGGCCTGTTTGCGCACGTCTTCCTTCTGGGTTTTATAACGCTCGATCTCATCGGTGTAGTGCTTGGCGTCAACCCCCGGAATATGGGTCGCCAGCTCGGCGAGGTTCTGCCGGCTGGATTTGGCCTGGTAGTAGTTCCACTGGTTGGCGGCTTCGGTCTTGAAGATGGCGGCGTTGTTTTTGTCCATCGCCGCTTCGCTTTCGGTGGAGCCGGCCTGGTAGCTGAGCATGGCGCCGACGGTGGCCATGATGGCGGTCATCACGGCGATGCGGCTGGCGAAATTGTCCCCGCTGCGGTGGGCATGTTCGGTGGCGTGTTCGACGTGTTTTTCGTGGGGGCTGGGGACTTCGAAGGCTTCGGACATGGGGCCGTCTATGAAGGGTTTGAGGGACTCTGATTCTTCACCAGCGAAGCTGTCTCAATCCTGTACGTAATGCTGCAAACCGGCCACCAGGGCGTCAAAGGTGACGCGGCAGCGCGGGCTGTTGCGCAGGTCTTCGTGCATGGTGACCCAGGTGTCCAGTTGCAGGGCAAATGCGTCCGGCAGGACCCGGCTCAGGCGGGTGTCTTGCCGGGCCAGTTTAACCTGGCAGCCACCGATGCCGGCGCCGGCGCGGATCAGGGCCAGTTGTGCGAGGTCGCTGTCGCTGCTGAGGGAAAAGGCGCTGCGGTCGAAGCCTTTGACGGCCAGGCTGCGGATGAAGGCGCTTTCCTGGTCGTAGCCGATGACTGAATGAGCTGAGAGATCATTCAGGCTCTGGGGGATGCCATGTTGTTGCAGGTAGTCGTTGCGCGCATGCAGGCCGACTTCAATAACGCCGATCCTTTTCGCCAGAAGTTGTTCCTGGCTGGGTCGGACCATTCGCACAGCGATGTCTGCCTCCAGTTGCAGCAGGTCCAGCAGGCGGTTGCTGAGCACCAGTTCGACCTTGAGGTGCGGGTGCTGCTGGCGCAGTCGGGTGATGATCGGCGGCAGGACTTCCACGCCGATCACTTCGCTGGCAGATACCCGTACCACGCCGCGTACCTCCGGGCCTTGTGGAGAGGCGGCGCGCTCGAGGGCGGCAGCCGTGGTTTCCATGGTTTCGGCATGGGTGCGCAGGGTGAGGGCGACCGCCGTGGGCAACAGGCCGCTGGCGGAGCGGGTGAACAGCACCACGTTGAGGGATTTTTCCAGCGCAGCGATGTGCCGCCCGACCGTGGGCTGCGTGATGCCGAGCTGCCGTGCGGCCCCCGACAACGATCCTTCCTTGAGTACCCCGAGGAACGACCGGTAAAGCTCCCAACCAATATTTGATGCCATGCATAAATGTATAGCGTCTGGATGATCTTCGGCAATTCCTCTATAGCCCGCCGGCGAACAGAATCGCTCCATCAAACAACCCTCAGGGGAAAAAGCATGAGCAAGGTACTGGTATTGGGCGCGACAGGCGGGATTGGTGGCGAGGTGGCGCGGCAGTTGTTCGCTGCCGGCTGGCAGGTATGTGCCCTGACGAGGGATGTGGATAAGGCCCACAAACAGAACGCCGATTTCACCTGGATAAAAGGTGATGCGCTGAACCGTGGGGAAGTCGTCGCAGCGGCCCGGGGTTGTTCGGTGATCGTGCATGCGGTGAATCCGCCCGGTTACCAGCGCTGGGCGGAGCTGGTGCTGCCTATGATCGACAACAGCATCGCGGCGGCAGTCGCGGAAGGGGCGACGATTGTCTTGCCGGGCACGGTGTACAACTTCGGGCCTGATGCATTCGCGCGGTTGGAGGAAGATTCGCCGCAGCATCCACTTACCCGCAAGGGCGCGATCCGGGTAGAGCTGGAGCAGCGTTTGCTTGAGGCGACCCAGCAGGGCGCCCGGGTGTTGATCGTGCGGGCAGGCGATTTTTTCGGCGCCAAGGCCGGCAGCAGCTGGTTTTCCCAAGGCCTGGTCAAGCCCGCAAAACCGGTGGCCAACGTGAGCTGTCCAGGGGCGCCAGGCGTGGGGCATCAGTGGGCTTACCTGCCTGATGTGGCGAGGACCATGGTCGAGTTGATTGCACGCCGCGACAGCCTTGATGCCTTCGCCCGTTTTCATATGGCGGGGCACATAGATGCCGATGGTCGGCAGATGAGCCAGGCGATTCAGCGGGTGGTGTCACGCAGGACCGGCCAACAGCCTTCTGTACGTGCTTTCCCGTGGTGGCTGCTGAAACTGGCCGCGCCCTTTGTCACCACCTTCCGCGAGATGCAGGAAATGCGTTACCTGTGGCAAACCGAGGTACGCATGGATAACCGCCGCCTGGTGCAGGTGCTGGGCAGCGAACCCCACACACCGTTGGACGAGGCGGTTGAGGCGACATTGGTGGGTATCGGCTGCTTGCCTAAGCGCGCCTGATCAATCGCACATACACCGCGATGTTGATCAACAGCACCAGCGCGCCCAGCCCCAGCTGGATCTGCGGCGTCAGCCCGGCCGGGTAGATCAGGGTCAGGATGTAATGCTCGATAAAGCCGCCGCCATATCCGTCCTGCCCGGCCAAATGACGAAACAGATTTTCCCAGCGGGTCAGCGGGCAGGGCAGATGGAACACTTCAACGGCAACGCCCCACGCGGCGGCAGGCAAATGCAGCCACATGACCGGTCGCCATTTGAGGGCGAGCAAACCGCCAAACAGCACGAACAGAATGAACGACAAATGAAACAGCACCAGGCCGTCGGCGGCGAAGCGGTAGAGCATGATGGGGTTCGCTTTTTGAATGGATCAGGTCCCGAATTCTTCCTTCAGGAACTCGATAAACACCCGCAATTTCTTCGGCGTGTTCGTACGGTTGAAGTAATACAAATACAGCGCGCTGTGGGCAATCCAGTCGTCCAAAACCTCCACCAACTCACCGCGTTGCAGGTACTGCTCGACGCTGGAGCGCGCCACGTAGGCAAAGCCAAACCCGTCCAGCGCACCGCGCACCATCAATTCAACATCGTTGGTCGCCAGCCGGCCTTTTACCGTAACCCGCATCTGCTTGCCGGCTTTTTCAAAGTCCCAGCGGTGCAGCGAGCCGGTCTGCGCACTGCGGTAGTTGACGCACTCATGCTCGAGCAAGTCGTGGGGATGAGTGGGCAGTTTGCGCCCCTGCAAATACTCCGGCGTGGCGACGATGACGAATCGCAACTGCGTCGCCACCGGCACCACCACCATGTCTTCGGCCAGCACATGGTCGTAGCGGATGCCCGCGTCAAAACCCTGGGCGACGATGTCCACCAGGCTGTTGTCCACCGCCACTTCCAGGTTGATGCCCGGGTATTTGCGCAGGAAGCGCTGGAGCAACGGTTGCAGGACCATTCGGCTGGCGGTGGAGGGAATGTTCAGGCGCAAGGTGCCGGCGGCGTCGACCGTCGCCGCTGCTACGCTGTGCAGGCTGGTTTGCAGTTCTTCCAGCAGCGGCGTGATCTTCTGGATCAACTGCTCGCCGGCCTCGGTCACGCTGACGCTGCGGGTGGTGCGGTTGAGCAACTGCACGCCCAGCTGTTTCTCGAGGGCGCGCACGCGATGGCTGACGGTCGACACCGACAGACTGCTGGCGTCGGCCGCCTGGGTGAAGCTTTTCGAGCGGGCGACCTGCAGGAACAGTCGCAACTGCTGGAAATCGGGCGTGTCCATTGTGTGGTATTTCCGAAAGGGCCTTGTAGATTATGCATCTTTTTAGCAAGAACAGCGGCGCGCATACTTTTCCTATACACACGAGGATTGGCCCTTTATGACGATTTCCACCGCAAAACCCGTCTGGTTCATCACTGGCTGCTCCACCGGTTTCGGCCGTCAGCTGGCGTTGCACACCCTGAGCCTCGGCTACCCGACTGTGGTCACCGCGCGTAATCCGCAGCAGGTGCAGGACATCGTTGCCGGTCACGAAGAAAACGCCCTGGTCCTGACGCTGGACGTTACCGACCAGGCCCAGGTCGAGGCGGCTGTCAAAGCAGCTGAAGAACGTTTCGGCCATATCGATGTACTGGTCAACAACGCCGGTGTCGGCTACTTCGGCTCCTTCGAAGAAAGCGACCTGGATGACGTGCGCAACATGTTCGAAATCAACGTGTGGGGCTTGAGCGCCATGACCCGCGCGGCCTTGCCCGGCATGCGCGCCCGGCGTTCGGGCAGCATCGTGAACATTTCCTCGGTGGGCGGTGTGGCGGCGTTCCCGTCGCTGAGTTTCTACAATGCGACCAAGTTTGCGGTGGAGGGCCTTTCCGAGGCGCTGTCCCAGGAAGTCGCGCCGTTGGGGATCAAGGTGTTGCTGGTCGAGCCGGGCCCGTTCCGCACCGACTGGGCCGGGCGTTCGGCCAACGAGGCGGCTCACGGGATTGCCGACTACAAGGAAACGGCGGTGGCACGGGCCAATATGGTTCGCAACTACAGCGGCAAGCAGCCGGGTGATCCGGTGCGTGCGGCGATTGCCATCGTCAAGGCGGTGGAGGCCGAGCAGCCGCCATTGCGCCTGTTGTTGGGCAAGGCTGCGTTGACCTTTGCGCGGACCAAGGTGAAGGCGCTGAGTGCGGATTTTGATGCGTGGGCTGAAGTAACTGAGGGCGCTGATTTTCCCGAGTAACATTCAAAGCCGTCATGGCGGGTGACTGGTGACGAGGGAGCTTGCTGTGGCGAGGGAGCTTGCTCCCGCTGGAGTGCGCAGCGCTCCCGCTTTTTTAGGGTCGCTACGCAACCCAGCGGGAGCAAGCTCCCTCGCCACATGGGTTCTCTGCCAGGTTAACTGCCTGCCTTATTTGGCAAACACCACCGGCACCGTAAACCGCAGCTTGCTGCCCTCCGGCGGGCGCGGTACCGGGGAGGCCCGGCTTATCATGTCCAGCGTCGCGGCGTCCAACTCCGCAAAACCTGCCGAGCGAACCACGCTCGCACTTAACACTTTCCCGTTGCTGTCGATTTCAAACCGCAGATACGCCACGCCCCGGTCGCCACGGTCACGGGCGTTTTGCGGGTAACGTTTGAATCGCTCCAGATGTGCCAGCAATTGCGCTTCCCATTGCACCTTCAGCGCCGGGTCGGCATTGCCACGAGACGACTGGTTCGCCGCCGTGGTGTCAGCGGTTTGCGCATCGAGCTTGGGTGGCGCGGTAGTGGCCGACGGCGCCGGTTGTTCCTCATGTTTCTCTGGCGCTGCTTCAAACTCCCGAGCGTGTTCCGGCGCCGATGAATAGCTGCCTTGGGCCGTGTCCTTGAGAGGCGATGTGGCCTGCTTGGCCGGGCTCGGTTTCTTCGCCGGTATGACCTTTTTCACTACTTCTTTCGGCGGCTTTTCCGACGGGGTATTCAGCTGTTTCTGCACCACCTTGTCCGGCGCCACTTGCAGGTCCTCTTCCACGGTTTGCGCCACGGGCGCGGCGGCCAGTTCGATGATCATGGCTGCCGGCACGGCCTCGGCCACCGACACCGTAGGCGAGTACAGCAGCCACGCGGTGATGCCCGCGTAGATGCTCAGGGTGATCAGTGTCGCCACGCTCCATAACGTTTTGCGGGGTGGGTTCAGGTAGTCGTGGGTCATGTCAGAACTTTACCGTCAGCCCCGTACGCAATGTTCGTCCCGGTGCGGGCATAAAGCTCTGTGCCAGTGGGTCGAGGTAGTACACGTTGGTGAGGTTTTGTACCGAGAAATCCAGTTGGGTGCCTTTTACAATTTCATAGCTGGCGAACAGGTCGAAGATCGCGGATTTTCGGTAGTACATCTGGTTGGTGGTGATGCCGTCGTTCCAGGGCTTGTTGAGCTTGGCGGTGGGCGCGCTGTTGTAGACCATGCGCCCGCCGAGCACCAGGCTGTTGTCGAACCAGCGGCTGCCCAGGGTGGTGTTGATCGAATACTTGGGTGGGTTCTGGGTGTTGGTGTAGGAGCCCGGGAAGCCACCGTCGACGCAATTGGGCGTGTTGGGATCATCCTCTTCCCGCAGTCTTTTCGCGATGTCCGGGGCGCAGGTCTTGGCGTTCAGGTAGTAGGTGGCGGAGACGTCGGTGAACACTCGGCCCATGTCGTAGCTGGTTTGCAGTTCGATGCCTTTGACCGTGAAGCTGTCGACGTTCTGCAGGTTGCCGGCAAAAATGTCGGTGTAGTCACGGGTGATGTAGTTTTCGATCTTGTTGTTGAAGTAGGCGAGTTTGGCGGCGGCGGTGTCGCCATCCACCAGCAGGCTGTTTTTCAAGGTGCTGACGCCGAACTCCCAGTTCTTGCTGCGCTCGGGCTTCAGGTTGTCGCCGGGCACGGCGGCGGTGAACAGGCCCAGGGTGGACTCGAACAGGCTCGGCATGCGCACGCCCTGGTTGTAGTTGAGGTACACGAAGCTGTTATCGGTGACGTTGAGTTTGACCCCGAATGAAGGCGCAAAGGCGTGATCCTTGCGTTCGATGGGGGGCGCGTAGGTGTAGCTGGTGGGGTCATCGTTCTCGTCGAAGGTGGCCGCCTTGGCCTTGCGGTTGTGGTCCTTGCTGCTGAACTCGCTGTAGCGTCCACCGACGGTAATCGTCAGCGGCTTCACCGGCTTCCATTCCAGAGAGCTCACCAGGCTGCCCTCCTGGCGCTCGCCGCTGCGGATGAAGCGGTTCTTTTCCAGGTCCGATTGCAACACCGGTGAGTTGTCATCGGGGCCGAGGTTTTCTTCCTGGTAGGAGCCGCCGTAGGACCAGGCGAATTTGCCAGCCCGGGTATCGAAGCGCGAGGTGTTGTTAAGGTCGATGCCCCAGCGCTTGTCCTTGGTGCGGTTGCGCAAGGCGTCCTGATAGGTTTCACCGAGCGGGTCGGCGTCGTCGTCATGGCCATACAGCGGCGTCACGGTGACAAGGCCGTTGAACGCTTCACTCTGGGCCTTGGTGGTCCAGGCGTTGGCGCTGAAATCAATCAACGGATTGTCTTCGGGCTTGAAGGTATAGCGCGCGGTGTAGGCGTTGATGCGCATGGTGCCGGGCTGCCATTGCGGCACGCTGCCGGAGGTATTGCGGATCACTTGCGAAGGCATCACCTCGCCATATTCGCCATCGGTGTAGCGGTAGGTCAGCTCCAGTGTCTGGTCTGGCGAGGGCTTGATGATGGTCTTTAGCAGCACGGATTCAGTGTCGCTGGAGGTGTTGAACACTTCGCTGTCGGGCTTGAAGAACTTGGCCGCGCTGTTGGCTTCCTGGGTGACGTAGATGTACTTCCTGGTTTTCGGGTCGTATTTGCGCACCTGCTGGAAGACCTGGTAACCCTTGAAGCCTTTTTTGCCTGCGTAATAGTTGCCGTTGTCGCGCTGGGAATAGGCGGCGACAAAATCCACGATGTCGCTGGTGCTGGCGAACGCGAGGCTGGCGGAATGCGAGTTCGGATCGGTCAGGCCATTGCTGCCGTGGTGGGGCGTGGATTTGTATTCGGTCGGGCGGTCGACGCTGTTGCTCGAGATATCGCCCTTGAGGCGCAGGCCGTAGGTTTCGCCGTCCTTGAGAATGTCCTTGGGTTGCAGTGTTTTCATCTTGACCATGCCCCCAATGGCGCCCGCCGCGTCGGCACCCAGGCTCGGGCCCTTGTCGACGGTGATGGAGCTGATCAGGTCCGGGTCGATGTAGCTGCGCTGCTGCATGCCGCTGTAGCCCCGGTAGGCATCAATCGCCTGCTGGCTGCCGTCGACGGTCACCGGCACCCGGCTTTGGCCCTGGATCCCACGAATGTTCACGTCGAGGGCGCCGCCGTTGCGGCTGTCACCGGTCTGCACGCCAGGCACGCCCTTGAGGATGTCGGCGGGGGAGGAACCGCGGAATCGGTTGATGGCCTCGCCGGAGATGAATACGCTGGAGCCGGCCTTGGTGTAGACCTGCGCCGCATCGCCGGTCAACCGGCTGGTCTCGCCGCCCTTGATGGTGATAGGGCCGAGTAGTGCCGATTCGTCGAGGTCGTCTGGAGCGGCGTTGGCCTGGCTGCGACGGCTGAGGATCAGGCTGCGCTGGCCGTCGATTTTCCAACTCACCGGCGCCTCGCCCAGCAGACGTTGCAGGGCTTGGTCCTGGGTGAAGTTGCCGCGCAACGCCTGGGCTTGCAGGCCATCTACCAGGCCGGCTTCCACGCCCAGTTGCAGGTTGGCCTGGCGCGCGAAAGCGCTCAGGGCGGTCGCCAGCGGTTGGGCGGGAATGTCGAAGAAACGGGTCGCCTGATCACCGGGTGTGGTAGTGGGCTCTGCGGCCACCGCCAGGGTTGGCTGGAAAATCGCGCTGTTGATGGCTACGCACAAAATGGCCAGTGCGGCAGGTGATCGGTTACCCATGGTTCATCGCCTTGGTGTTTGGTATTGCGATTCATTCGCAATACAAGGAGCTACAAAGACGTACACCTCGGGCGTTTTTTTCAGCGGCACTGCAATTATTTTTCGGCGACGGTTTTTTTGCTGCCGATGACGGTGAGCAACGGTGAGTACTGGCGCACTTCCCCGCCGATCGGTGCGACCAGCGCTTGCAAGGCGCGCTGCGTGTCGCGCATGTCGTACAGGCCGGTAACGCGCTTGTTGGCCAGGGCCGGATCCTGAATCACGATCCAGCCGCGCTGATAGCGGTCCAGTTGTTCCACCACCTGCGCCACGCTGACGTTTTCAAAGAATTGCGCGCCGTTGATCCAGCCGGCAACTTCGGCTGGTACCACGGTTGACGGTGTGCCGAGGCCGCTTTGGCGGTCGATCCACACGCGTTGCCCGGCAGCCAGCCGGTACTGGCCGTTGACGCCCACGGTGCCGTCGCGCACTTCCACGCTGAGGCCGGTGGTGCGGCGGGCCACATCGAACGCGGTGCCAAGCACGCGAATCACGGCGTCTTCGCTGCGCACCTCGAAGGGCTTTTTGGCGTCGTGGACTACGTCGAAAAACACTTCGCCCTGCAGCAGCGTGACCTCCCGCTGACTCTCGTTGAAGCGCACGTTGACCGCGCTTTGTGGCGCCAGGGTCAGGCGGCTGCCATCGGCCAGGGTGACCTCGCGGGTTTGCGCGGTGCCGGTGCTGTAGTCGGCGCGCCAGCCCGGGCTCAACGCCAGGGTCGCGCACACCGCCAAGGCACTGACACACGCGGCGGCGAGCAGGGGCAGGCGTGCCCGTCGTGGCCAGTGGCGTTGGGTGGTGGCCGGTTGTTTGCCCAGTGTGTCCCACGTGCGATTGACTTGGGCCCAGGCCTCGAAATGCTCGTCGTCGCTGTGCAGCCAGCGATCGAAGTCCTCGAAACGCTCGGGCTGGGTTTGCAGGTCCAGCAGCCACTGGCCGGCGTCTTCCAGGCTCTGCGCCGAAACGGTCCGAGACAGGTGGGCGTCATGCATACGGGCGTTCCTTGCTGTGCTCGGTGTGGGTGGCGACACTGGAGGCCAGGTGAACGATGGCGTCCTTGACCAGGCGATGGGCGGTGGAAAGCGAGATATTGAGATGATCGGCGGTCTGCTGCAACGTGAAACCACCCAGGCGATGCATCTCCACCGCGATGCGCATTTGTTCGGGCAGGCTCGCCAGGGCGGCGGCGATGCGGCTGGCGTCATCCCCGTGAACCACCCGTTGTTCGGGCGACAGTTCCCGGCCAGGACGCATCCATTGTGGCGGCATCTGCTGCTGGCGTTTTTCCGTGGCCTGGCGGCGCACCGCGTCCAGCGCCAGGTTGCGCACGATCCGGTACAGGTAGGCCACTGGTTGCTCCACGGTATCCTCATCGCTGGCGCAGAAGCGCAAAAAAGCGTCCTGCACCACGTCCTCGGCGCGTGCACGTTCGCCCACCACAACCTTGGCGTAGTTGATCAGTGCGGGGCGGTGGTCGAGGTAGAGTTGCAGCCTGGCGGCGTTGTCAGTCACAGCGAAACTCAAAAGGAGATCAGAGCCTGGAAGCGCCGCGACGTTAAGTTAATTGAGAGTAATTATCAATACCGGCCTTTAACGGTTGCTTGCAGCGCAGGCTGGCCGTTATTGTGCTGAATCCTTTTAGTCCTTTTGCCCACGGATCTGTAGTGATGAATGCACCGCGTACCGCTGTCCCGATCAAGGCTGTCATTTTCGATATGGACGGGTTGTTGCTGGACACAGAAGGCATCTACACCGAAGTCACACAGATCATCGCCGAACGCTACGGCCGTACCTATGACTGGGGGATCAAGCAGCACATCATTGGTCGCGGCGCCCAGGACCTGGCGGATTACGTGGTCAAGGCGCTGGACCTGCCGATTACCCCCGCAGAATTCCTGGTGATCCGCGAGCCGCTTATGAGCGAGCGTTTCCCCAAGGCCTTGGGCATGCCGGGTGCTGAGGCGCTGGTGCGGCACTTGAAGGCGCATAACATTCCGATTGCCGTGGGCACCAGTTCGTCGCGCAACTCGTTTGGCCACAAGACCACGTTGCACCGTGAGTGGTTTGGGTTGTTCGACACCATCGTCACGGCGGATGATCCGGAGGTCGGGGCGGCCAAGCCGGCGCCGGATATCTTCCTGACGGCGGCGCGCCGCTTGGGTGTGGCACCAGAGAATTGCCTGGTGTTTGAGGATTCGCCGTTTGGCGTGACAGCGGCGAAGGCTGCGCACATGACCGCGATTGCGGTGCCGGATGAGGCGATGGCGGACAGCAAGTATCACCATGCCGACCAGATTATTCGCAAGTTGGCTGACTTTGATTTGGCGGCGTATGGCTTGCCGCCGATGCGTTGATCCCTCTGAAGCGACTGGATTAAAAATGTGGGAGCGGGCTTGCTCGCGAATACGGTGTGTCAGCCGATACATGTGCTGACTGATCCACCGTATTCGCGAGCAAGCCCGCTCCCACATTTAGTCCTGCGGTGCCTTGGGCAAGGTCTTCTGCCGCAAAATATAAACCGTCACCAACACCGCACTGGTCAGCATGAACCCTCGCGCCCAGATCAGCGGCACCAGGTAGCAGGAAAACCCGATACTCACCCACATCAACCCAATGGCATACACCTTGCCCTTGAGCGGAATCCCGTTGCCATCCAGATAGTCACGAATCCACGGCCCCAGGCGCGGGTGTTCCACCAGCCAGTGGTAGAAGCGCGGGGAGCTACGGGCAAAGCAGGCGGCAGCCAGCAGAAGGAAGGGGGTAGTGGGCAGCACCGGCAGGAAGATGCCGATTACCCCGAGCGCCACGCTCAACCAGCCGATGGCCAGCAGAACGTAACGCAGGATCACGGAACGGTTGCCCATGGGCGCCACGGGCAACGGTCTTAGTGGTGGCGAGGCTTGAGGATCGCCGGCTTTTCGTCAGGTGCGTTGCACAGCAGGTACAGGGCGGTCAGCGCTTCCGGGATCTGAACGATCATGTCGTCCATCAGGTTGGCGTCGGCGGCGATGTCGGAGAATTCAGGCTGTTCGTCGAACAGGCCGGAACCGACCATGATCGGCAGCAGCATTTCGCTGACTTCTTCTTCAGCCGTTTCGAACCAGGCCTCTTCACGCAGGAACACGCCTTCCATGAAACCGATGCACCAGCCGCGCAGTTCGGAGTCGTCCGGGTCTTCGCCCAGGTCCAGGTCGCAAGGCAGTTCGAACTCTTCATCGGAAGCCAGTTGGCGGCCAATGTGAGCCTTGAGGGCCAGCAGGGTCGATTCGATTTCTTCGCGCTGGGCGGCATCACTGTAGTGAGGCTCTTCGGAGAACAGCGCGTCGATCCATTCACGGTCGGGAACGACATCGGAGCAGATCGACAGCGCGGTCAGATAGCCGTGGGCGGCCACGTAGTCCAGCGCCTCGTCGTGCAGCTCATCGGCATCGAGGAAGGCTTGCAGGCGGGTTAGTTGCTCAGCGAAGGACATTGACGGACTACCTTGGGAATAAACGATGGGCAATTCTAGGCTTTCTTGAGCTGCCAGGCCAGCCGCAGCACAGATTTGAGAGGTATTTGAGCCCGGCGGCAATTCACCAACGGCACCCTTTGCCGGGTAACGCTCGGGTATACTGCCGCGTTTTGTGATGCCCCTGCAGGCCAAGCGCCAGTCGCGGGAAAAGTTCGCTTACGGATTATTTCCCGCTCAAGCGTGCTTTTTCGACCAGCCTGTACAGAGGGATTTCGGCGATATTTGGAGTTTTTCATGCTCGAGCAGGCTCAACGCGTCCTCAAGGACATCTTCGGCTACGACAGTTTTCGTGGCCGCCAGGGTGCGATCATTGAGCGCGTGGCCAACGGCGGCGATGCCCTTGTCCTGATGCCTACCGGCGGCGGCAAGTCGCTGTGCTTCCAGGTACCGGCACTCCTGCGGGAAGGGCTTGCGGTGGTGGTGTCACCGTTGATCGCCCTGATGGACGACCAGGTGGCCACCCTTGAAGAGCTCGGCGTGGCGGCCGCTTCGCTGAACTCCACCCTCAGCGCCGAACAGCAGCGTGACCTCGCCGCCCGGATCAAGCGCGGCGAAGTGAAGATGCTTTACCTCGCCCCCGAGCGCCTGGTGCAGCCACGGATGCTGGCGTTCCTGCAGAGCCTGGAAATCGCCCTGTTCGCTATCGACGAAGCCCACTGTGTGTCCCAATGGGGCCATGATTTCCGTCGTGAATACCTGCAACTGGGCCAACTGGCGGAACTGTTCCCCAACGTCCCGCGCATCGCCCTGACCGCCACCGCCGACAAGCGGACCCGTGAAGAAATCGTCGAGCGCCTGCACCTGCAGAACGCCGAGCGCTTCCTCTCGAGCTTCGACCGGCCGAATATTTTTTACCGCATCGTGCCCAAGGAACAGCCGCGCAAGCAGCTGCTGGCGTTCCTCTCCGATCGGCGCAGCGACGCCGGCATTGTCTATTGCCTGTCGCGCAAGAAGGTCGATGAGGTCGCCGCATTCCTCAGTGAACAAGGCTACCCGGCACTGCCGTATCACGCGGGTTTGCCCAACGAACTGCGGGCCTACCACCAGAAGCGCTTCCTCAACGAGGAAGGCCTGATCATGGTCGCCACCATCGCGTTCGGCATGGGCATCGACAAATCCAACGTGCGCTTCGTGGCCCACATGGATTTGCCCAAATCCCTCGAGGCGTACTACCAGGAAACCGGGCGTGCCGGCCGTGACGGCCTGCCGGCGGATGCCTGGATGGTCTACGGCCTGCAAGACGTGGTGATGCTCAAGCAGATGCTGCAGAACTCCGAAGGCGACGAGCGCCACAAGCGCCTGGAGCAGCACAAGCTCGACGCGATGCTGTCGCTGTGTGAAGAAACCCGCTGCCGTCGCCAGACCTTGCTCGCCTACTTCGACGAAGACATGCCCAAGCCCTGCGGCCACTGCGACAACTGCGTGGACGGCGTGCAGACCTGGGACGCCACCGAGCCGGCGCGCCAGGCGTTGTCGGCGATCTACCGCACCGGCCAGCGCTATGGCGTCGGCCACCTGGTGGACGTCTTGCTGGGCAAGGACAATGAAAAGATTCGCAGCTTCGGCCACGAAAAACTCTCGGTCTACGGTGTGGGCAAGGCTCGCGCCGAAGGTGAGTGGCGCTCGCTGTTCCGGCAGATGGTCGCCCGTGGTCTGGTGGACATCGACCTGGAAGGCTACGGCGGCCTGCGTCTGAACGACAGTTGCCGGCCGCTGCTCAAGGGCGAAGTCAGCCTGGAGCTGCGCCGCGACCTCAAGCCGCAAACCACCGCCAAGAGCAGCACCAGCCAGGCCAGCCAACTGGTGCGTTTCGAAGAGCGCGAACAATGGGAAGCCCTGCGCGCGCTGCGTAAGAAGTTGGCGCAGGAACACAGCGTGCCGCCTTACGTCATCTTCCCGGACTCCACCTTGCTGGAAATGCTCCGCGACCATCCCACTACCCTCGGCGAGATGGCCAGGGTCAGCGGCGTCGGTGCGCGCAAGCTGGAGCGTTATGGCCAGGCCTTCCTCGAAGTGCTCGGCGGTCAGGTCGAGGCGCCGAAAGAGGTCGCCGATATCCGCCACGAGTTGATCAGCCTCGCCCGTGCCGGCATGACCCCGATCCAGATCGCCGGGCAGCTGCAGTGCTCGGAAAAGAACGTCTACACCTTGCTCGCCGAGTCCATCGGCAAGCAGCAGTTGTCGTTGGAGCAGGCCCTTGATTTGCCGGAAGATTTGCTCGGTGAAATCCAGGATGCATTCCTGGACGGAGAAGGCGAATTGCCACCCGTTTCCGAGGTTGCGCCACTGTTTACCGGCCGCGTTCCCGAGGGCGTTTTGTACTGCGTAAGGGCCGCTTTGCAGTCGGAATTCGAGATTTGATGTGCCAATTACGACAATGTAACGAATCAGTACATACCGGGTCTTGCCTACTGGCATGGGTCATGCTTAGCTGACTAATAATTAGCCACACTTTATTTTCAGTCTAATCCATGAGTTTTTTATGCCGTTAACCGATCAACACCGTTTTGGCATGCAGTTGGCGCATATGTCCCGAGGATGGCGTGCCGAGCTGGATCGCCGCTTGGCAGGTTTGGGACTGTCCCAGGCACGCTGGCTGGTGCTGCTGCACCTGGCCCGTTTTACCGAACCACCTACCCAGCGTGAGCTGGCGCAGAGTGTCGGGGTAGAGGGGCCCACCTTGGCCCGTTTGCTCGACAGCCTGGAAAGCCAGGGCCTGGTGCAACGCCAGGCCGTGGTGGAAGACCGCCGCGCCAAGCGCATTGTGCTGTGCGACACCGCGAAGCCGCTGATCGAGCAGATCGAGACCATCGCCACGGCCTTGCGCCATGAGCTGTTTGTGGGTGTCGATGAAGAGGATCTGCGGGTGTGCATGCGGGTGCATGAACACATCCTCGGAAATCTCGAGAAGTCCTGATCCCAAGTACACAGAAGATGAAAAATGTGGGAGCGGGCTTGCTCGCGAAGGCGGAGTGTCAGTGAATACATGTGCTGACTGACACACAGCCTTCGCGGGCAAGCCCGCTCCCACATGGGTCTTGCGGCGTAGTTAGAAGGTTTGCCCCAGGTTCAGGTACACCGCCTGCTGACTGTCATCGTTAAATCCATAACTGAAATTCAACGGCCCCAGTGGCGTATCAAACCCCAGGAAAATACTGGCGGCGTTGATGTACCCGCTGTCGTATTCATTGTCGTTGTTCCACGCTCGCCCACGTTCCAGTGATGCGCCCAGGTACAACGGGAAATCCAGCGGCAGATAAGACCGCGGCGTCAGCCGGCGATAGTAGACCGCGCGCATCAGGCTGATGTTCTGCCCGGCAATCGCATCCTCCCGGAAGCCCGACAGCTGCCGCGCGCCCCCCAGCAGGAAGCTGGAAATCACCACGTCCGACTTATCCAGGGTGCGCCCATACCGCCCGCCGAGGATCAGTGTGTCCGGCCCGCTGCTCATGGCCTTGTCCAGCTTGAACTCCCACTGGCGATAGCGCTGGTCCGAACCCAGCCCCGGTTCGAACTCCCGGAAGGCCAGGCCAATGTCTTCGCCGGTATGGGGGAAGTACACGTTGTCGAACGAGTCGAAGGAGTACTTCAGCTCGTAGAAACCCTCGCTGAAGTTGATGCTCGGTGAATTCCGGTCGCCAATGCGCACATCCGCCTTGCCCCAGGCCTCGCCGACGCCGAAACGAATCTCGCCGCTGTTGCCGATCTGCCGGCCCACGTTCAGGCCGAAGCCATAGCGTTCCAGGCGGTATTCGGAGATCGGGTTATTGTCTTCAATCAGTTCGACGTTCTGCGCCTGGGCACTGATATAGGGCGCGACGAAGTAGCGTGAACCGGTGTCCATCGGCTGATAGAACTCGCTGTACAGCTCCTGCTTGTCCCCGATCTGCACCCGCGTCAGCCATTCGGCGCCGAGGCGGTTGATGCCGTTCATGCGGTAGCTGGCGCCGAGGTTGAAGGCGCTGTCGCCGCGCATGTCATCCGACAGGTTCAGGCCCAGGCGCAGGTAGTCGGTGCCGCTGCGTTTGCCCCGGGCGCTGATGACCAGGGTGTTGTCCTTGCCCTTTTTCACCACGCGGTATTGCACCTGTTCGAAGTAATCCAGGCCGTACAGAGTGCCCATGTCGGTTTGCAGGCGGGCCAGGTCCAGGGGCTCGCCGAGGTTCTGGCGGATGTAGTAGCGGATCACCTCGTCGCCCACCTTGGAGTCGTTCTCCACCTTGATCGCGGTGATCACCGGGTTGCGCTCGCCGGGCGTTCGCGCGGCCACCAGCGACGGGTCCACCGGTTCGGCCGGGCGCAGGTGCGCCAGGCGCACGTCGAGTGCGCGGGTGGCGCGGTAGCCCGCGTCGATCATGTCCTTGGCGCGCCCGAAATCCGTCACCCCGTAGGCGGCCAGGGGCGGCTGGATCAGCACGTCGCGGGGCGCCAGGGCCTTGAGTTGTTCTTCGGAATTGCGCCGGGTCATCAGGGTGATGGACTGGTTGAGCACGTCCACCACGGTGTTGAGTTGCTTGCGTGAGCGCAGCGGGGTGCCGATGTCGACGACGATGGCGATGTCGACCCCCATTTCCCGCGCCACATCCAGCGGGATGTTATCGGTCATGCCGCCATCCACCAGCAGCCGGCCATCCAGCTCCACCGGGGCAAACACCGCCGGGATCGACATGCTGGCGCGGATCACCTGGGGCAGGTGGCCTTTGCGGAACACCACTTTTTCACCACTGGTGATGTCGGTGGCCACAGCGCGGAAGGGGATCGGCAGCTTGTCGAAATCCCGTACGTTGCTGGTGTGGGCGAACATGCTTTCCAGCAGCAAGGCCAGGTTCTGGCCCTGGATCACCCCCAGTGGCAGGCCGAGGCTGCCGTCGTCGCGGAAGCTGAGTTTCTGTTTGACCAGGAAATCCCGGTCATCCTGCTTGCGCCGGAATGGCACGTCTTCCCGCGGTGGCGCGTCAGACAGGGCGAGCTTCCAGTCGATGTTCAGCGCGAGTTTTTCCAGCTCGTCGATCTTGTAGCCCGAGGCGTACAGCCCGCCGATCACCGCACCCATGCTGGTGCCGGCAATCGCATCGATGTGGATGCCCTGTTCTTCCAGGGCCTTGAGCACGCCAATGTGCGCCAGGCCACGGGCGGCACCGCCGGAGAGCACCAGGCCGATCTTCGGGCGCGGGTTTTCGACGGCTTGGACGAGGACAGGGAACAGGCACAGCAACAGGCAGGACAACAGGCGGCGCATCATCAATCTCAAGGCAGGACGATAAAGGCCGGTATTATAGCCACTCGATCCTTTCAACCCGCCAAGCAGGAGCCAGTCAATTCATGTCAGCGGCCAAGCCCGAGATTGTCATCACCTATTGCACCCAGTGTCAGTGGCTGCTGCGCGCCGCCTGGCTGGCCCAGGAACTGCTGAGCACGTTCGCCGATGACCTCGGCAAAGTGGCCCTCGAGCCGGCCACCGGCGGTGCGTTTCGGATTACCTGCGACGGTGTGCAGATCTGGGAACGCAAGGCCGACGGTGGCTTCCCGGAAGCCAAGGTGCTCAAGCAAAGAGTGCGCGACCAGATCGACCCGCAACGGGACCTGGGGCATAACGACCGTACTCAGTGAACCTTGGCCGTGGTGGCCGGCTGCTTGGCCGGTTTGGCGCCGCCCATCAGCCCGGACACCACGATGGCCACGATGATCAGCGCGCCGCCCATCAGCATGCGCAGGGTTGGTGTTTCAGCAAACAGCAGCCAGGCCGCGGTGATGCCGTACACCGGCTCCATGGCAAACACCACCGCCGCCGTGCGCGCCTTGAGCACCGCGAGGCTGGCGACAAACAGGCTATGGGCCAGGCCGGTGCAGAACACCCCGAGCAGGCCGATCCACAGCCAGTCCAGTGGTCGCACTTCGGCCAGCCCGGGCGCGGCGACGGGCAACAGGCACAGCGCTACCACCACGTTCTGGCACAAGGCGGCCTGCACCGGCGGGATGCGCCCACTGGCGCGGTTGTTCAACGACAGCAGCGAGAACAACAACCCGGAGCCGACCGCCCACAGCAAGCCGCTGGTGGCCTGGCTGGCGAGATTGAAATCCGGCGTGACCAGCACCAGGCCGATGCTCACCAGCACCACCAGCAGGATCTCGTTGGCGCGAATCCGCTCGCGGAAAATCAGGCCTTCGAGAATCACCGTGAACGCCGGGAAGGTGGCGAAGCCCAGGGTGGCGATGGCCACACCGGCGACCTTTACCGCAATAAAGAAACTCACCCAATGCCCGGCCAGCAGCAGGCCGCTGACCAGCAAGCGGCGCCAGTCGCGGGCTTGCAGCTTCTGCCAGGGCGTGTTGCTGGCAAAGCGCGCAAAGATCGCCAGGGCAATGACCGCGAACGCGGCGCGGCCGAACACGATAATCGCCGGCGAAGCGGCCGCCAGTTTGCCGAACACACCAGTGAGGCCAAACATCAATGCGCCGATATGCAGGGCGCCGAGGGCTGTGCGGGGAGTCATTGCGATCCTTAAACGACGGGTTTACAGGATCGCAGTCTAGAGGGTTGCAGGCATTCGCGTCTGTCGTTGGGCTCGCGGCTTTTGTTGCAGGACTCTTGCTTGGTGAAGATCCCTGTGGGAGCTGGCTTGCCTGCGATGCAGGCAACTCGGTCGTTCAGATAGCGCGCGGTGATGCTATCGCAGGCAAGCCAGCTCCCACACCGGGCGGTGCTCGTCTGAAGGCTCGGGGCGAGAGGCCAAACTCGCGCAACATCGCCGCAGCAAATGCACTTTGCGAACCATAGCCCACCCGCGCGGCAATCTCGCCGATCGGCAGCTGGCTGTCGCGCAACAGGCCGCGGGCCATCTGCAAGCGCCGGGTGCGTATGTAGTCCATTGGCGTCTGCCCGCTTTCCGCGATAAACCGTGCATGTAGGCGGGCGACGGACAGGTCGGCGAGCTTCGCCAGGTCCGCCACTTGCAGTGGGTGCGCGGCGTGCCGCTGGATATGCGCATCGAACGCGGCATAGGGCAGGCGCTTGCCCACCGGCGGCTGCGCAAGGTTGAGGCTGGCCAGCAGCAATACGGCGCCTTGCTGGGCGATCAGCGGGTCGTCCACCGGGCTGCTTGCCAGCCATTGCACCAGTTGGCTTTGGCGATTGTCGAGGGTCAGATGTGCGCACCGGTCGAGCAAGCGGCGGCTGGCGTCGGCGTGCTCGCCCAGGGACTGCGCCAGCCAGTGCTCATCGGGCACGTCCAGCACCAGGCAGCGGCTGCCATCGCGACTGCGGCACGCGTGATGGGCGGAGTAGGGCAGCACCATCACACTGCTGTGCTGCACCTGGCCGCCCCGGCCATCCACCTCGAAGTCCAGGTGCCCGGACAGGCCAAACACCAGCTGTGCATGGTCGTGGCTATGGGCGATAGGCGCATCGGGGTAGTGGCGTAGCGTGAGGTTGGGTCTCATCGCAGTCTCCTGGGCAGGCCCGCAGTTTACATCGCTTCGCCGCCTGTGGGCGCTGTCATCAGACTGACGCAACACTGTCATGGGCTATTAATCCCGTGGGCGCAAGCTCGCGAAAACACCGTGAGGCATGCCCATGACCAGCGCCGAACTCGCCAAACCCAGCCGCAAGCAACGCGTGCGTACCCTGTGGATTTCCGACGTGCATTTGGGCACTCGGGATTGCCAGGCCGAACACCTCTCGCATTTCCTCAAGGGCTACCACGCCGACAAGGTCTACCTGGTGGGCGACATCATCGACGGCTGGAAGCTGCGCAGTGGCATGTATTGGCCCCAGGCCCACACCAACGTGATCCGCCGCCTGCTGACCATGAGCAAGCGCGGCACCGAGGTGATCTATGTCACCGGCAACCACGATGAATTCCTGCGGCGTTATTCGAAGCTGATCCTCGGCAATATCCAGTTGGTGGACGAGGCGGTGCACGTGACTGCCGATGGCCGGCATTTGCTGGTGATCCATGGCGACCAGTTCGACGTGATCACCCGGTACCACCGCTGGCTGGCGTTCCTCGGCGATTCGGCCTACGAATTCACCCTCACGCTCAACCGCTGGTTGAACCACTGGCGGGCGCGCTATGGCTACGGCTATTGGTCGTTGTCGGCGTACCTCAAGCACAAGGTCAAGACGGCGGTGAGCTTTATCAGTGATTTTGAAGAAGCGATCGCCCACGAAGTGACCAAGCGCGAGCTGCATGGCGTGGTGTGCGGGCACATCCACCATGCGGAGATTCGCAAGGTGGGCGAGGTGGATTACCTCAATTGCGGGGATTGGGTGGAGTCGTGCACGGCGCTGATCGAGCACTGGGACGGGCATATCGAGCTGTATCGATTGGCGGATGCCCAGGCGAAAGAGGCACAGCTCAAAGCCGAGATGGTCGCGGGCTAAAGACTGGCTCGGTCCCAATGTGGGAGCTGGCTTGCCTGCGATAGCATCGACTCGGTTTTATAGATAGACCGAGTCGTCTGCATCGCAGGCAAGCCAGCTCCCACACTTGGATCCGGTTTCTTCAGTCAGGTGTGGGAAACATCCGCGATGGCTTCGGCCAACAGTGTCAACCGCGTCGCATCAATCCCCGCCACGTTCGCACGCCCGGAATTGACCATATACACGCTGTGCTTGTCCCGCAGTTGCTTCACCTGGTCCGCACTCAACCCGGTATAGGAAAACATCCCGCGTTGCGCCGCGATGTGCGCAAACCGCTCCGACAACCCATGGGGCGCCAACGCCTCCACCAGCCCGGAACGCAGCTGCGCAATCCGCGCCCGCATCGCTTCCACTTCCTCGGCCCACTGCTTTTTCAGCCCGGCGTCACCGAGAATCGTCGCCACCACAGCAGCACCATGGTCCGGCGGCGTCGACCACAAGTTACGCGCAATGAACGCCAGCTGGCTGCGCACATCCGTCAGTTTCTCGGCGTCCGCCGCGCACACAATCAACGCGCCGACACGGTCGCTGTACAAGCCGAAGTTCTTCGAGCAGGAACTGGTGATCAGTACTTCGGGCAGCTCAGCCGCGAACAGCCGCACCGCCCATGCATCCTGTTCCAGGCCATCGCCAAAACCCTGATACGCAAAGTCGATCAGCGGCAGCAACTGACGTTCCTGGACGATCTTCAGCACCTGGCGCCAGTCATCGTGGGACAGGTCGAAACCGGTCGGGTTGTGGCAGCAGGCGTGCAGCAGCACCACATCGCCTTTTGGCACGGTGGACAGGGTGGCCAGCATCGCCGCTACGTCCAGGCGATTGTCGCTGCCCACGTACGGGTAATGGCTGACCTTGAGCCCGGCCTTGGCGAAGATGGTTTCGTGGATCGGCCAGGTCGGGTTGCTCAGCCACACGCCGCGGCCAGGCAGGCTGTGGGCGATAAAGTCGGCGCTCAGGCGCAGCGCGCCGGTGCCGCCAGGCGTCTGGGTGGCGCCGGCGCGGCGTTCACTCAGCAGTGGCGAACCGGCGCCCAGCACCAGCTCGCTGATCAGCGAGCCGAACGCGGCGTTGCCATGGCCGCCGATGTAGGTCTTGGTGGTTTGTTGCTCCACCAGGCGCTGCTCGGCCAGTTTCACCGAATGTGGGATCGGCGTCAGGCCCTGGTCGTCCTTGTACACGCCCACGCCGAGGTCGAACTTGAGCGGGTTCGGGTCCTGGGCATACAGCTCCATCAGCCCGAGGATCGGGTCCCCGGGCACCCGGCCAATTGCGTCGAAATGCATTACTTGCGGCCCTCGGCATCCTTGGCCACTTCGTCGGTGCGCGCGGCCATGATGAAGTCGTTGCGGTGCAGGCCCTTGATGGAGTGGCTCCACCAGGTCACGGTGACTTTGCCCCATTCGGTGAGCAGGCCCGGGTGATGGCCTTCAGCTTCGGAGATCGCGCCCACGGCGTTGGTGAAGGCCAGGGCGAATTTGAAATTCTTGAACAGGAAGACCTTTTCCAGCTGCATCACGCCATCGCGTACTTCGATGTTCCAGTCGGGGATCTGCTTGATCAGCACCGGCAACTCTTCGTCGCTGACTTGCGGGGCGTCGGCGCGGCAGGCTTCGCAGTGGGCTTGGTTCAACGTGGTCATGTGGGTATTCCTGAAATCGAGTATTTGGAAACGGTCGTCAGTAGCGTCACCCTAAAGCAACGCGGGGCCAGGGAACAGACTCACCTGGCCCTAAAAGCCGCAGTTCAAGCCGCTTTTGGCTTGGGCGGGAACTTCGGTGCGTGCAGCCCCAGCTGCATCCCGCGTTCGACCATGCCCATGATGTCTTCCTGCGCCACTTCGAACAGGCGCTTGAGGTTGGGCAGGGCGAAGTACACGGGTTGCAGGATGTCGATGCGATACGGCGTGCGCATCGCTTCGAGCGGGTCGAAGGCTTGATGCTCGGGCACGTCCGAGAGGCAGTACACGGTCTCCTTGGGCGAAGACAGGATGCCGCCACCGTAGATGCGCCGGCCTTCGGGCGTGTCCACCAGGCCGAACTCGATGGTCATCCAGTACAGGCGCGCCAGGTACACGCGCTGTTCCTTGGTGGCGGCCAGGCCGAGCTTGCCGTAGGTGTGGGTGAATTCCGCGAACCAGGGGTTGGTCAGCAGTGGGCAGTGGCCGAAGATCTCGTGAAAAATGTCCGGTTCCTGCAGGTAATCCAGCTCTTCACGGGTACGAATAAACGTCGCCACCGGAAACTGCTTGTTGGCGAGCAATTCGAAAAAAGTCTGGAAGGGAATCAGCGCCGGCACCCGGGCGACTTGCCAGCCCGTGGTCTCGGCCAGCACCTTGTTGACTTCCGCCAGCTGCGGAATGCGGTCGTGGGGCAGGCCGAGCTTGTCGATGCCGTCCAGGTATTCCTGGCAGGCGCGGCCCTCGATCACTTTCAGTTGGCGCGTGATCAGGGTGTTCCACACCGCGTGTTCTTCGGGCGGGTAGTCGATAAAACCGTTCGCGTCGGGCTCGCGGGCCACGTACTGCGTCTGCTTCATACTGCTCTCCTGCTAGGCATTCGTTCTTGTTATGTCCTGGGATGGGCCTATTGATACGCCGCCTGGGCCAGGAAGCCATCCTCCTGTGCCACGCTTTTGTAGGAAAAGTTACTGAGATTCGTAAAGTTTTCGTTACGGATGAAGCGATTCGTTCTCCCTGTGGCGTATTTTGGGTGTGAATCGCCTCGCAGCTGTCACATAATCTTGACGATTATCTGCGGCCGGCGGCAAAAAGACGCAGCGACTCCACCTCTTCGGGCCTTCTCATGCGTATCAAAGTGCATTGCCAGAACCGCATCGGCATCCTGCGGGACATCCTCAACCTGCTGGTGGAGTACGGCGTAAACGTTGCCAAGGGCGAGGTCGGTGGCGAGCACGGCAACGCCATCTACCTCTATTGCCCGAACCTGGTGAACCTGCAGTTCCAGGCATTGCGCCCGCAGTTCGAGGCGATTGCCGGGGTATTTGGCGTCAAGCGGGTAGGGCTGATGCCCAGCGAGCGTCGGCATATGGAGCTCAACGCGCTGCTGGGGGCGCTGGAGTTTCCGGTGCTGTCCATCGACATGGGCGGCTCCATCGTCGCGGCCAACCGCGCGGCGGCGCAGTTGCTCGGAGTACGGGTGGATGAGGTGCCGGGCATTCCGTTGTCGCGCTACGCCGAAGATTTCGATTTGCCGGAACTGGTACGGGCCAGCAAATCGCGAATCAACGGCCTGCGGGTCAAGGTCAAGGGCGATGTATTCCTGGCCGATATTGCGCCGCTGCAATCCTCCGAGCATGACGACAGCGAAGCCATGGCCGGCGCCGTACTGACCCTGCACCGCGCCGACCGGGTGGGTGAGCGTATCTACAATGTGCGCAAGCAGGAGCTGCGCGGCTTCGACAGCATTTTCCAAAGCTCCAGGGTCATGGCCGCCGTGGTGCGTGAGGCTCGGCGCATGGCGCCGTTGGATGCGCCTCTATTAATAGAAGGCGAAACCGGTACCGGCAAAGAGTTGCTGGCCCGCGCTTGTCACCTGGCCAGCCCACGCGGCCAGTCGCCGTTGATGGCGCTCAACTGCGCCGGTTTGCCCGAGTCCATGGCCGAGACCGAGTTGTTCGGCTATGGTCCCGGCGCCTTTGAAGGGGCGAGGGCGGAGGGCAAGTTGGGACTGCTGGAGCTGACGGCGGGCGGTACGTTGTTTCTCGACGGCGTCGGCGAAATGAGCGCGCGGTTGCAGGTGAAGTTGCTGCGCTTTCTGCAGGACGGCTGCTTTCGCCGTGTAGGCAGTGATGAAGAGGTGTACCTGGATGTGCGGGTTATCTGCGCGACCCAGGTGGACCTTTCCGAACTGTGCGCCCGGGGCGAATTCCGCCAGGACCTTTACCATCGTCTCAATGTGCTCTCGCTGCATATCCCGCCGCTGCGCGAGTGCCTCGACGGTTTGCCGCCGCTGGTGGAGCACTTCCTGGATCAGGCCAGCCGGCAGATCGGCTGCCCGCTGCCCAAGCTCGCACCGGCGGCGATGGAACGCCTCAGCCATTACCACTGGCCGGGGAATGTGCGGCAGTTGGAGAACGTGCTGTTCCAGGCGGTTTCGCTGTGTGAGGGCGGCACTGTCAAGGCCGAGCACATTCGCCTGCCGGACTATGGCGTGCGCCAGCCGCTGGGGGATTTTTCCCTGGAAGGCGGGTTGGAGGAGATCGTCGGGCGCTTTGAAAAGGCGGTGCTGGCGCAGTTGTATGCCGAACATCCCAGCAGCCGGCTGTTGGGCAAGCGGCTGGGCGTGTCCCACACCACCATCGCCAACAAATTGCGTGACTACGAAGTCGTCAAAGCCGAACGCGGTTAAACCTGTGGGAGCGGGCTTGCTCGCGAATGCGGTGGGTCAGTCGAATTATCCGGTGACTGACACTCCGCATTCGCGAGCAAGCCCGCTCCCACATGGGTTCTTTGTCGGTCTTGATACCTGCACTTGCCGTTAGCGGCATAAGTCCGCCGTTTTTTCGACTCTCTTCCTACTGCCCTAAGCTGCTACCTGCCGGCAAACCCCCGCCCCGCCTGGACTTTCCCTCATTTCAAAAAGTTGGTTCGCAAATTGCTTAAGCCTCATCAGTACAGCGGTGGGCGGCAAGCGTCCGTCAGAAAGAGGAAAGAGCGTGGATAAGTACCTTTACGTGGCAATGACCGGCGCCAGCCAGAATGCACTGGCGCAGAAGGCCCACGCCAACAACTTGGCGAACGTTTCCACCAATGGTTTTCAGCGTGACCTGGAACAGGCGCGCTCGATGCCGGTGTTCGGTGACAGCTTTCCGGCGCGGGCCTTTGCCTTGACCGAGCGCCCAGGCACGGACTTTTCCCCTGGCGCGATGATTGAAACCGGCCGTGACCTCGATGTGGCCGTCAGCGGTGACGGCTGGATGGCCGTGCAAAACCCGGATGGCGGCGAATCCTACGTGCGCAGCGCCAGCATGAACGTCGATGCGCTGGGCGTGCTGCGGGCCGGCAACGGTATGCCGATCATGGGCAACGGCGGCCCGATTGCCGTGCCGCCCCAGCAGCAGATCGAAGTCGGCCAGGACGGCACCATCAGCATCCGCGCCATGGGCGAAGGCCCGCGGGTGATGGCTGAAGTGGACCGGATCAAGCTGGTGCAGCCCGACCTCAAGAACATGACCAAGGGCCTCGACGGCACCATCCACACCAAGGATGGCCAGCCGGCCCAGGCCGATGCCAACGTCAAGCTGACGTCGGGCTTCCTGCAGGCGAGCAACGTGAACGCCGTCGAAGAAATGACGGCAGTCCTGGCCCTGTCCAAGCAGTTCGAATTGCACATCAAGATGATGAACAGCGCCAAAGAAGACGACCAGGCCATGACCCGCGTCCTGGCGATGAGCTGATAGCAACCACACACTAATTTTTGTAGCGCGGCGCCATAAAAAAGGCGCACGAAGGAGAAGAACATGCTTCCGGCTCTATACGTTGCCAAGACAGGCCTGTCCGCCCAGGACACCAACCTGACCACCATTTCCAACAACCTGGCCAACGTGTCGACCACGGGTTTCAAACGTGACCGCGCCGAGTTCCAGGACTTGCTCTATCAGATCAAGAAGCAGCCTGGCGCCCAGTCGACCCAGGACAGCGAATTGCCGTCGGGCCTGCAACTGGGTACCGGTGTGGCAATCGTTGGCACCCAGAAGAACTTCAGCGCCGGTAACCTGCAGCAGACCGGCCAGCCACTCGACCTGGCAGTCAACGGCAAGGGTTTCTTCCAGATCCTGCAGCCGGACGGCACCACCACCTACACCCGTGACGGTACGTTCCACCTGGACTCCAACGGCCAGGTCGTGACCGCCAATGGCTTCGCGCTGGAGCCGGCGATTGTCGTGCCGAACAACGCCCAGACTTTCACCGTCGGCAACGACGGCACCGTGTCGATCACCGTGGCCGGCAACCCGGCGTCCCAGGTGATCGGCAACCTGCAAACCGCCGACTTCATCAACCCGGCCGGCCTGCAGGCGATCGGTAACAACCTGTTCCTGGAAACCGCGTCCAGCGGCGCGCCGCAAATCGGCACCCCGGGCCTCAACGGTTTTGGTACCACCCTGCAAAGCACCCTGGAAACGTCCAACGTCAGCACCGTTGAAGAGATGGTCAACATGATCACCACTCAGCGCGCCTACGAGATGAACTCCAAGGTGATTTCCACCGCCGACCAGATGCTTTCGTTCGTAACGCAGAATCTGTAATCAAGTCTAGGGGCGCCCTTGAAGGCGCCTGCAACACCGTGAGGTATGGGTCATGAATCGCTATGTTTCTGTTCTGGCATTGAGTGGGATTGCTGTGCTCGCGGGCTGTGTCGCCCCGACGCCTAAGCCCAATGACCCGTACTATGCGCCGGTGTTGCCGCGCACGCCGTTGCCGGCGGCCGCCAACAATGGCTCGATCTACCAGGCCGGGTTCGAACAGAACCTGTACAGCGACCGCAAGGCCTTCCGGGTCGGTGACATCATCACCATCACGCTGAACGAGAAGACCCAGGCGAGCAAGAACGCCAACTCGCAGATCGGCAAGACCAGCAAGACCAGCATCGGCCTGACTTCGTTGTTTGGCGGTGTACCGAACACCAACAACCCGCTGGGCAGCGGTGACCTGAGCCTGGACGCCGGCTACAGCGGCGACCGCGCCACCAACGGCAAGAGCGCGGCAGGGCAGGGCAACAGCCTGACCGGCTCGATCACCGTGACCGTGGCCGACGTGCTGCCCAACGGCATCATTGCCGTACGCGGCGAGAAGTGGATGACCCTCAACACCGGTGACGAACTGGTGCGCATTGCGGGCATGGTTCGCGCCGACGATATCTCCACCGACAACACCGTGCCGTCGACACGGATTGCCGATGCACGCATCACCTACTCGGGTACGGGTTCGTTTGCTGACGCCAGTCAGCCGGGCTGGTTTGACCGTTTCTTCCTTAGCCCGCTGTTCCCTTTCTAGGTGATCACTTTGAACTTCAAACAGCTGATGGCTGCGATGTTGCTGCTGGCCCTGAGCGCAGGCGCCCAGGCCGAGCGCTTGAAAGACATCGCGAGCATTTCCGGCGTGCGGTCCAACCAGCTGATCGGCTACGGCCTGGTGGTGGGGCTTAACGGCACCGGTGACCAGACCACCCAGACCCCGTTCACCCTGCAGACCTTCAACAACATGCTTTCGCAGTTCGGCATCAAGGTACCGCCGGGCTCGGGCAACGTGCAGTTGAAGAACGTCGCGGCGGTGTCCATCAGCGCTGACTTGCCGCCGTTCGCCAAGCCGGGGCAGGTGGTCGATATCACCGTCTCGTCCATGGGTAACTCGAAAAGCCTGCGGGGCGGCACCTTGCTGATGACGCCGCTAAAAGGTATCGACGGCAACGTCTACGCGATTGCCCAGGGCAACCTGGTGGTGGGTGGCTTTGATGCCGAAGGCCGCGACGGTTCGAAGATCACCGTCAACGTGCCTTCGGCCGGGCGGATTCCCGGTGGTGCCTCGGTGGAGCGCACCGTGCCCAGCGGCTTTAACCAGGGCAACAGCCTGACCCTGAACCTCAACCGCTCTGACTTCACCACCGCCAAGCGCGTGGTCGACAAGATCAATGAGCTGCTCGGCCCGGGCGTGGCCCAGGCCATCGATGGCGGCTCGGTTCGTGTGACGGCACCGCTGGACCCAAGCCAGCGTGTGGACTACCTGTCTCTGCTGGAAAACCTTGAGGTTGACCCGGGCCAGGCGGTGGCGAAAGTCATCATCAACTCGCGGACCGGCACCATCGTGATCGGCCAGAACGTCAAGGTTTCGCCAGCGGCCGTGACCCACGGCAGCCTGACCGTGACCATCACCGAAGACCCGATCGTCAGCCAGCCTGGCCCGTTGTCCAACGGCCAGACTGCCGTGGTACCCCGTTCGCGGGTGAATGCCCAGCAAGAAGCCAAGCCGATGTTCAAGTTCGGCCCCGGCACCACCCTGGACGAGATTGTCCGTGCGGTGAACCAGGTGGGCGCAGCGCCCGGCGACTTGATGGCGATCCTCGAAGCATTGAAACAGGCCGGCGCCTTGCAAGCCGACCTGATCGTGATCTGACGCCATGGCCATGGACATGCGCAAGAGCGGCCTGACCAGCACGGCGGATTCGGGTTCCTATTCCGACCTCAACCGGCTTAACCAGTTGAAGGTCGGCGACAAGAACAGCGACGGCAACATGCGCAAGGTCGCGCAGGAGTTCGAGTCGCTGTTTCTCGGCGAAATGCTCAAGTCCATGCGTTCGGCCACCGAAGCCCTGGGCAAGGACAACCCGCTGAATACCCCGGCGGCCAAGCAGTACCAGGAAATGTACGACCAGCAGTTGGCGGTTTCCCTGTCTCGCGAGGGCGGTGGTATCGGCCTGGCGGACGTGCTGCTGCGCCAGATGCAGAAGAACAAACCGGTGGACGCCCAGGCGGCCACCCTGCAAGGCCCGGCTGCGCCCGCGAAGAAGGTGGATGTGCCGACTGAAATTGCCGCCGGTACCAAGGCCGATGGCCCGCTGGGCCGCAGCAATGGTCAGCGGCCATTGTGGGCATACCGCGTGGCGGTGCCTGAAGGCACCAACTCCCACGCCAACGACATGGCGCTGATGAACCAGCGACGCATCTCGTTGCCGAGCAAGCTGACGGATCGCCTGCTGGCCGGCATCGTGCCGGGTGCCGAGGCTACCACTGCCGCCAAGGCCGCGCCGCTGCGCAACAGCGCTGCCGATGATGGCGTGGTCAACAGCACCGCCCGCAGCCTTGCCGCCATACCGCCTCGCGGGCAGATGCAGGTTTACGGCCGCGCCGTCGCCCAGCCACCGCTGGCACCGGCGAAGAAAGCCTTCAGCTCGCAGGATGAATTTGTCGCCACCATGTTGCCGATGGCCAAGCAGGCCGCCGCGCGGATTGGCGTCGACCCACGCTACCTGGTGGCCCAGGCCGCCCTGGAAACCGGTTGGGGTAAATCGGTGATGCGTGCCGAGGATGGCACCAGCAGCCACAACCTGTTCGGCATCAAGGCCGGCCAGAGTTGGCAGGGCGAACAGGCCCGGGCGATCACCAGCGAGTTTCGCGATGGCGCGATGGTCAAGGAGACGGCGCAGTTCCGTTCCTACAATTCCTACCAGGACAGCTTCCATGACCTGGTGACGTTGCTGCAAAGCAATGATCGCTATAAAGAAGTTGTGAAATCAGCCGACAACCCGGAACAGTTTGTGCGCGAGTTGCAAAAAGCCGGTTATGCAACCGACCCGGATTACGCCAGCAAGATTTCGCAGATCGCAAAAACGATGAACAGCTACCAGAACTACGCTGCCGCGGGCGCTTCCACTCATTTATAAGGTCTGAATCATGAGTTTGCTCAATATCGGGATGTCGGGGCTCAATGCCGCCCAGGGATCGTTGTCGGTCTTAAGTAACAACATCGCCAACGTCAACACCCCGGGATACTCGCGTCAACAGAGCGCTCAGACCGCGAATGCGTCGAACGCCTACGGCGGCGTATTTATCGGCACCGGTACGACCCTGGCGGACGTGCGTCGGGTGTACAACCAGTTCCTCACCACGGCTTACCAGAACAGCACGGCACTCGACAGCGATGCCAACGCCTACCTGGACCAGGCCAGTGCCATCGACAAGACCTTGTCGGATTCCAACACCGGCATGTCTTCGGTGCTCAGTGCCTTTTTCGCGGCGGCGCAGACGGCTTCTGCCACCCCGGGCGACGTGTCCGCGCGCCAATTGCTGCTGACCAGCGCCCAGACCCTGAGCAACCGCTTCAACTCCATTTCCGGCCAGTTGAACCAGCAGAAACAAACGATCAACAGTCAGTTGAGCACCATGACGGATCAGGTCAACAAGCTGACGTCCTCGATCGCCTCGCTCAACAAGCAGATTGCCCAGGCCCAGGGGACTTCCAGCAGTGCGCCGGCCAACCTGCTGGACTCGCGTGACGAAGCGGTGCGCTCGCTCAACGAGCTGATCGGCGTTACGGCCACGGAAAAAAACGGACAGTTCAGTATTACGACCGGTACGGGGCAGTCGCTGGTGGAAGGCGGAATATCCAATAATATCTCTGCGGTACCGAGTAGTACCGACAATAGCCAGTACACCATCCAGCTCTCGATGGGCGACTCGTCCATTGACCTTGGCAATGTGGTCACCGGCGGCAGTATCGGTGGCTTGCTGCGCTATCGCAGTGACGTGCTGATGCCGGCCATCAATGATCTGGGGCGCATCGCGATTGCCACGGCAGACACGATCAACAACCAGTTGGGCCAGGGCCTGGACCTCAACGGCGAATTCGGTTCGTCGCTGTTCACCGATATCAACAGCGCGGCGGCGATTTCCCAGCGCAGCCAAGGGGCCGCCGGCAACAGCGCGGGGTCTGGCAACCTGAATGTCACGATCAAGGACAGCAGCCAGCTGACGACCTACGACTACAAAGTCACGTTTACCAGTGGTAACCAGTACAACGTCGTCCGCTCCGACGGCAAGGCCATGGGTTCGTTCGACACCACCACCACGCCGCCGCCGGTGATTGATGGCTTTACCCTGGCACTGGACGGCAAAGGGCCCATGGCTGCCGGTGACAGCTTCAAGGTCAGCCCCACGGCCAACGGGGCCACGGGCATCGGTGTCGACCTGAAGGACGTCAACAAGCTCGCCTTCGCGGGCCCCTTGGCGGGGAACGCAAGCAAGACCAACACCGGCACCGGTACGTTCACACCGCCTCAGCTGACTGTGCCGCTGGATATTCATGGCGGCGCTGATACCGCCCAGTTGCGCGCCGGCATCGAAAACTCCATGCCGGTAAAAATGCTCTTTGGCAAGCCGGCCGCCGACGGCACCCAGTCGTATACGGTGAGCGACGCGCAAGGCAATCCGATCGGCAGTGGCACTATCATCCCGGGTCAGGGCAACAAGATCAGCATCAACGTACCGATGCGCGATGCCTCCGGTGCGTTGATCCCGGGCAAAAGCTTCAACTTCGACACCACGGTCGGCGGCTCGCCTGCCAATGGTGACAGCACGACTTTCTCGTTCAACGCTTCGGGCACCTCCGACAACCGCAACGCCCAGCAATTGCTGGACTTGCAGACCAAGGCCACCGTGGGCGCCAGCGACGGCAGCCCGGGTGTGAGCCTGGTCAGCGCCAACGCTCGACTCGTGTCGCAGGTGGGCTCCAAAGCCAGCCAGGCCGCTACCGACTCCACCGCGACGGGTGCGCTGTTGGCAGCGAACAAGGCGGCCAGCAACTCGGTGTCCCAGGTCAACCTGGATGAAGAGGCGGGTGACATGATCAAGTTCCAGCAGTACTACACCGCGTCGTCGCAGATCATCAAGGCTGCGCAAGAAACTTTCAGCACACTGATTAATGCCCTTTAAAGGAGTCTGGGACGATGCGTATTTCTACACAGCAGTATTTCGACACCAGCGCCAGCAAGTACCAGACGAACTATTCCGGTGTGGTGAAAGCCCAGGACCAGGCGAGCAGCGGTATCCGGGTGCAGACCGCCTCCGATGACCCCGTCGCCGCCGCGCGCTTGCTGCAATTGCAGCAACAGAAAGACATGCTTGGCCAGTTCAACGGCAACATCAACACCCTGCAGAACTCGCTGACCAACGAAGAATCGGTGTTAAAGAGCATCAACACCGCCTTGCAGCGCGGTAATGAACTGGCGCTGCGTGCGGCCAACCAGTCCCTGAGCGATGACGATCGTAAATCCATCGCCAGCGAAGTGGGCGCGCTTGAGGATCAGGTGCTGGGCTTGCTCAACTCCAAGGATGCCAACGGCAACTACATGTTTTCCGGGTCGAAAACCGACACGCCGCCTTACATCCGCAATAACGACGGCACCTACACGTATCAGGGTGACGAGACGCCGCTGAGCTTGCAGATCTCGGACAATCTGTCGATGGCGGGGGGCGACACCGGTAAGTCGATGATGGAAAGTTCGACCAACACCGGTCGCACCCAGGCTACGTTGTTGCCGCCTGCGGTCAATGACGGCAAGGTCGCGGTATCGGCGGGTACGGTGACCTCCGGTGTCACCTACACCAAGAGTTTTACCGACGGCCAGCCCTACAAGCTGACCTTCAGCAGCAGCACGCAGTATTCCGTGACCGACAAGGACGGCAACGACGTTACCTCGGAGATTCCCGGCAACGGCACTTTCGACGCGACCAAAGAGGGCGCATCCAGCGTCAACCTGCGCGGCGTCAAGTTCGATATCAGCCTGACGCTCGGCGCGGACGTTGCGCCCGGCGCTGACTCCGACGCACTGGTGGCGGGCAAGGCGTTCACCCTGCAATCCAAGCCGGACACCTTCAGTGCTTCGCGTTCCCCAGGCAACGCGTCGACTGCACAAGTCACCGGTGGCCAGGTGACGGATCAGGCGGCCTACGCCAGCACCTTCCCTGATACCGGTGCGGTGATCAAATTCACCAGCGGCACCACGTATGAGGTGTATGCGCAGCCCTACAGTCCGAACAGCAAGACCATCGCGACCGGCACCATGGCTGCCGGTGCCACCTCGATCAACGCGGCCGGCGTGACGTTCGACATCAGTGGTGCGCCAGGGGCGGGCGACCAGTTTGCGGTCAGCGCCGTCAGCAACAAGAACGAAAACGCCCTGGACACGTTGAGCCAATTGCGCAAAGCCCTGGAAACGCCGGCTGACGGCAACCTGGTCGCGCAGAACAACCTCAAGGATGTGGTGGCCAAAACCATCGGCAACCTGAACAACGCCAGTTCACAGATTGACCAGGTGCGCGGCTCCATCGGTGCTCGCCAGAATGCCCTGGATCTTCAAACGGATGAAAACACCAGCCTGGGGACTGCCAATACCAACACCATGAGTTCCCTGGGCAACGTCGACATGGGTCAGGCGGCGATCAACCTGCAGCTTCAGCAAACCATGCTGCAGGCCTCTCAGTTGGCCTTTGTGAAAATCTCTCAGTTGAGCCTGTTCAACAAAATGTGATGTCCGCAGCTGCAAACCGGCGGCTCACCCTGGAAACGGGGTGGGCCGTTGTGGTTTTTGGCGTTTGTATGTCCCCGTGTTTCGCACAAAGCGCAGAAAATTGAGTGACCTGTGAGTCATAAAGCGCATCTTCACTGTATCGTGTGAAAAGGATAGGTGGTCGCCAGGTCTCTGCGAGGGCCTGCCGCCAGGGTACAAAGGCGGTTTTCGGCGAGTTTTTTGCGGGGTCATCCCCATTATTGTCAGCACCCGGCGACGTGTCTCGCGGGGTGTTCTCCAGCTATTTAGTATTGGGAAGCCACAATGATTGGCATAAAAAGCATCGCCAGTTACGTGCCGGCAGACGGGATTGATAACTACGCCCAGGGTGCCAAATTCGCCAAGGATGAAGAATTCATCATTGGCAAGATCGGTTCGGCGTTCCTGCCGCGCAAGGATGCCGCGCAGGAAACCTCCGATCTGTGCGTCGAGGCGGTCAACGCCTTGTTTGCCAACAACCCCGATTTGAAGCGCGAGTCCATCGATGCGCTGATCGTCGTTACCCAGAACGGCGACGAAGAGGGCTTGCCTCACACCGCCGCCATCGTCCAGGACAAGCTGGGCCTGCCGACGCACGTGGCGGCCTTCGATATTTCCCTGGGCTGCTCGGGCTACGTCTACGGCATCTATGCGATGAAGGGCTTCATGGAAGCCACCGGCCTGAAGAACGGCCTGCTGGTGACCGCCGATCCGTACTCGAAGATCGTCGACCCGGAAGACCGCAACACCACCATGCTGTTCGGCGATGCCGCTACCGCCACCTGGATGGGTGAAGACGCGCCGTGGCAGTTGGGCAAGTCCAAGTTCGGCACTGACGGCTCCGGTGCGCCGCACTTGAAGGTCAGCGATGGCGTGTTCTTCATGAACGGCCGCCAGGTGTTCAACTTCGCCTTGCTCAAGGTGCCGGCGCATTTGCACGAGCTGCTCAACGAATCGGACCTCAAGGCTGACGAGATCGATGCGTTCTGCATCCACCAGGGCAGTGCGGCGATTGTCGACGCCGTGGCCCGGCGTTTCGAAGACGCGCCGGTGGACAAGTTCATCAAGGACATGGTCGAGACCGGCAACACCGTGTCCTCGAGCATTCCGCTGCTGCTGGAAAAGCACATGCTCGACTCCACCTGGAAGCGCGTCGCCATCAGTGGTTTTGGTGTGGGGCTGTCCTGGGGCTCGGCGATTTTGCACCGCCCTTGACGACTTAAAGGCGCTGCACAAAAAAACGCCCATGATCGAAAGATCATGGGCGTTTTTTATTTGGCGCCAGAAAGCCAACAATTGCTGGGGTTTGGGCTATCGTAAATGCTTGAATTAAAAGGGGTGGCACGGCGCCAGTAAAAAAAATCAAAAAAGTCCTCAAGCAACCTGCTTTCACGACGATAACTATTACGAAGGTTCTCTAGGCCACACCCGGCGGTTGCCAGGGCCGGAAGCCGCAGTACACCACCCACGAGGATTTCGTCATGGCATTAACAGTAAACACCAACCTTGCTTCGTTGACCGTTCAGAACAACCTGAACAAGGCTTCCAGCGCCCTGCAAACTTCCATGCAGCGCCTGTCCTCCGGCCTGCGTATCAACAGCGCCAAAGACGATGCGGCCGGCCTGCAAATCGCTGGTCGTCTGACCAGCCAGATCAACGGCCTGGGCGTTGCCATCAAGAACGCCGGTGACGGTAACTCCATCGCGCAAACTGCTGAAGGCGCGATGCAGCAATCCACCAACATCCTGCAGACCATGCGTTCCCTGGCTCTGTCGTCCGCTAACGGCTCCCTCAGCGCCGACGACCGTAAGTCGAACCAGGCTCAGTACGCGGCTCTGACTTCTGAATTGACCCGTATCGCTTCTACCACCACTTTCGGTGGTCGTAACCTGCTGGACGGTTCTTTCGGTACTACCGCTTTCCAAGTGGGCGCCAACGCCAACCAGACCATCAATATGAGCCTGGGCAACGTAGCGGCTAACAACATTGGTTCGCAGCAGCTGCTGTCTTCTGCTCAAACGCCAACTGCTAACGGTATTGCAGCCGGTACCATCAGTGTGACCGGTGGCGGCCAGACCTCTGCTTCGCTGACCATCGCACAGGGTGCTTCGGCCAAGGATATCGCTGCCCAACTGAACGGCGCAGTCGGCGGCCTGCAGGCCTCCGCCAGCACTGAACTTAAGTTCACTGTACCTGCCAGCTTCCCGGCTGCTACTCCAAACGGTAAGTTCGACCTGACAGTCGGTAGCGGTCCTAGCGCCACTACTGTTTCGTTCACCGGTATCACCAGCGCTGCTGACCTGGCCGACCAACTGAACTCCAACGCTGCCAAGCTGGGCATCAGCGTTAACTTCGACCAGTCGACCGGCTCTCTGTCGATCAAATCCGACTCGGGTGAGAACTTCACCTTTGATAACGCTGACGCTGGCGGTCAGCTGATGAGCATCGCTACCAAAGGCGGCGACGGCAAGTTCAACGCGACTGCTACCCCACTGGATGCAGGTCCGCTGGTTGCTACCGGCGCTATCTCGTTGAACTCCAGCTCCAGCTACTCGCTGACTGGTACCGGTGGTGGTGTTGCTGGCTTGTTCGGTGCAACTGGCGTCAACGCTGTCAACTCGGCGAAAGTTGTTGTCAGCAACACCGACGTGACCACCGCTGCCAACGCACAGAGCGCTGTTGACGTGCTGACCCAGGCACTGTCCACCATCGACTCCCAGCGTGCTGACCTCGGTGCTGTACAAAACCGTTTCGACAACACCATCGCCAACCTGCAGAGCATCTCGGACAACTCCACTTCTGCCCGTGGCGTGATCCAGGACGTTGACTTCGCTGCTGAAACCGCTCAGCTGACCAAGCAACAAACCCTGCAACAGGCTTCGACTGCGATCCTGTCCCAGGCGAACCAACTGCCATCCGCTGTACTGAAGCTGCTTCAGTAATAACGGCGCTTGGTAACTGACGGAAGGGCGCGTTTACGTGCCCTTTTGTCTTTTGTCTAATGAGGTGATTGGTCATGGACATGAGCGTCAAACTGAACCTGTCTTACCCTGCGGCAGCGCCACAGAATGCACCTGCTCCTGTCAGTGCCGATCCGCAGAAGCCCAAGGTGGACGCCGTTGCTGGCGCGAAAGATGCCCAGCAGCCATCGAGCCACACCGACTTGAAAAAAGCGGTCAACGACATAAACGAATTCATCCAGGCTGCCCAGCGCAAACTGGATTTTTCCATTGATGACTCCACCCACCAGGTTGTGGTCAAGGTCATTGCGACCGAAAGCGGTGAGGTCATTCGCCAGATTCCTTCGGAATTGGCCCTGAAACTCGCCCAGAGCCTTCATGACGCCAGCAGCTTGCTGTTTGACGCCAAGGTCTAAACTGGCATGAACTTTGTTGCGAAAACTGCCTAGAGCGTGATTCGTCAATAAAGCATCAGCCCCGGATTAGGAGAAAGACGATGACAGTCGTAGCAGGTCTAACGGTCAACGGCCCGGGTACGGGCATCGACGTTCAAGGTCTTGTTAAGTCGTTGGTGGGGTCGCAAACCGCACCCAAGCAAGCGCAGATCGACAGCCAGACCAAAACATCCACTGCGCAACTGACTTCGATCGGCAAGATCCAGGCGGCTCTGGACGCGTTCCGGGGCGCGTTGGACACCATGACCAAGACTGTTAACTTCAGCGGCTTGAGTTCGACGCTGTCGAACGACAAGCTCGCGACGGTCACGTTGGGCCCAGGTGCCGCCGCCGGCAACTTTACGCTGGGTGTCACCCAATTGGCCACGGCGTCAAAGGTCTCCACGGCAGTAATTCCTGGCGGGCCGACGGCCGTTGTCAATTCCGGGGTCTCGGCGACGGTGTTTACGGTCTCCCAGTCCGGCAAGAATTACAGCGTCAGTGTGCCACCGGGCGGAACCCTGCAGCAGGTGCGCGATTCGCTCAACTCGCAGTACGGCAACGCGGGCTTGAGTGCCAACATCCTGACTGACTCCAACGGTTCGCGGTTGGTGGTCACATCGTCGACGACCGGTGTCGGTAGCGACATCACCTTCAAGGGTTCCTCGGGCCTGGATACGGGTGCGACGGTTGTGGGCTCGGCGCCGCAGAACGCCATATATAACCTTGATGGCAGCCCTCAAGAGTCCAAGAGTAATACCCTGCCCGACGCAATCAGTGGTGTGAGCATTACCTTGACGGGGGTTTCGGGGACCGATGCCCCTTCGACGATCAAAGTGTCTGCGAACAGCGCAACCCTGAAGTCGGCAGTCAAGGGCTTCACAGATACCTACAGTGCGTTGGTCAAGGCTGTGAATGCCGAGACTCAGGTCACCACCAATGCCGACGGTTCCGTCACGCCAGGCCCGTTGACCGGGGACAGTTCGGTGCGCAGCATGATGGCGTCGATCCGCAACGTGATGAACTCGGTGACCGGTAGCGGCTCGTTTTCATCCCTGGCGCAGTTTGGCGTGACCACGGACCAGACAGCGGGCACCCTGAGCGTCAGTGATGTGGCGTTTGACAAGGCGGTCCTCACTAATGGCTCCGACATCAACAGCATCTTCACCGGGCCCAGCGGACTGTTGGCAAGCCTGACGAATGCCACCGCCAACTTTGCGCTGAGCAAGACCGGGGTGTTCGCCGAAAAGTCCTCGACGCTGCAGGATAACCTCAGGGATTTGACCAACCAGCAGACCGCCCTGAACACGCGTTCTGATGCCCTGACGGCCTCCCTGACCCTGAAATACAACGCCATGGACTCCCTGGTTGCGCAGCTCAAGGCTCAGGGCGACAGCGTCATGACCACACTCAACTCGCTGAACAATCCGAAGTCCACCTGATTGGCGGATGGATAAAGCCCGCCGAAGGCGCTGAGTCAAAGCGCCAGGCGGGCTAAAGTTTTGTGTAACGCCGTCGACATAATAATCAGCGTCCACCCTTTTAGCTGTCGCCTGTCACGAGGTAGAAACATGAATCCCATGAGAGCCCTTCGCCAATACCAGAAGGTCAACACCCACGCCCAGATCTCCGAAGCCAGCCCGCACCGCCTGGTGCAGTTGCTGATGGAAGGCGCACTGGATCGTATGGCGCAGGCCAAGGGTGCGATGGCTCGCGGTGATATCGCGCAGAAGGGGTTGATGCTGGGCAAGGCGGTGGACATCCTCGTCGGGTTGCGTGACGGCCTGAACCCCGAGAAGACCCCGGACCCGATTGCACTGCAGCAGTTGGATAACCTGTATGCCTTCATGACCATGCGCCTGCTGGAAGCCAACCGTCAGAATGACGCTGCGATGATCGATGAGGTCGCAGGTCTGATGATTACGCTCAAGGAAGGCTGGGACGGTATTGCCACAGAGGTACAGTAGGCCGTAAGGCCTGAGGACGATGTCATGAGCCAAGCATTGCAAAAAATCGACGAGACCCGTGAGGCGCTGTCCGAGGCGTTGGCTGAACGCAACTGGGGTGCGATCGGCGAACTGGATTTGGGCTGCCGCGCGTTGATCGATGCTGCGCTCAACGAGGAATCGGCGGATGAGGCAGCCATTCGGGCAAAACTGGAAGACTTGCTTTCGGTCTACCAGCAGTTGCTTGAGGCGACGACAGGGGAGCGACAGGCTATTTTCGAAGAGATGTCGCAGTTCAACCGAGCTAAACATGCGTCAAAGGTTTACCATATGTTCGGCTGAAGGCTCAGTTAATCCGAACACCGCGCGTCATAAATTTGACTGTGCACGATTTTTTGACTTAACTAGTGCTATTTTCAGACGTCAGAAAGCCGTAGCGCAGAAAATGCCTACAGCAATCTAGATTGCCCCAACTCGAGGGCATTAGAGTTTTACTAGGGAAGTTGCTATTGCATGTGGCGTGAAACCAAAATTCTGCTGATCGATGACGATAGCGTTCGGCGCCGCGATCTGGCGGTGATCCTGAATTTTCTTGGCGAAGAAAATCTACCCTGCGGCAGCCACGACTGGCAGCAGGCGGTCAGCTCTTTGTCGTCGAGCCGCGAAGTCATTTGTGTGCTGATCGGGACGGTAAACGCTCCTGGTGCAGTTCTGGGCTTGTTAAAGACACTGTCGACCTGGGATGAGTTCCTTCCGGTGTTGCTGATGGGCGATATTTCTTCCGTGGACCTTCCGGAAGACCAGCGCCGCCGCGTGCTTTCCACCCTTGAAATGCCCCCCAGCTACAGCAAATTGCTCGACTCCCTGCACCGTGCCCAGGTCTACCGCGAGATGTACGACCAGGCCCGCGAGCGCGGCCGTCACCGCGAACCCAACCTGTTCCGCAGCCTCGTCGGCACCAGTCGTGCGATCCAGCACGTGCGCCAGATGATGCAGCAAGTAGCCGACACCGACGCCAGTGTGCTGATCCTTGGCGAGTCGGGCACCGGCAAGGAAGTGGTCGCACGCAACCTGCACTACCATTCCAAGCGTCGTGACGGGCCGTTCGTGCCGGTCAACTGCGGGGCGATCCCGGCAGAACTGCTGGAAAGCGAACTGTTCGGCCACGAGAAGGGTGCCTTTACCGGGGCGATCACCAGCCGTGCCGGGCGTTTTGAACTGGCCAACGGCGGCACCCTGTTCCTCGACGAAATCGGCGACATGCCGCTGCCGATGCAGGTCAAGCTGCTGCGGGTATTGCAGGAGCGCACCTTCGAGCGCGTGGGCAGCAACAAGACCCAGAGCGTCGACGTACGCATCATCGCGGCCACCCACAAGAACCTCGAAAGCATGATCGAGGTCGGCAGCTTCCGCGAAGACCTGTACTACCGCCTCAACGTATTCCCGATCGAAATGGCGCCCCTGCGCGAGCGCGTCGAAGACATCCCGTTGCTGATGAACGAGCTGATCTCGCGCATGGAACACGAAAAGCGTGGTTCGATTCGCTTCAACTCGGCGGCGATCATGTCCCTGTGTCGCCACGGCTGGCCGGGCAACGTCCGCGAGCTGGCCAACCTGGTGGAGCGCATGGCGATCATGCACCCGTACGGGGTGATCGGCGTGGTCGAGCTGCCGAAGAAATTCCGCTACGTCGACGACGAAGACGAGCAATTGGTGGACAGCCTGCGCAGCGACCTGGAAGAGCGCGTGGCCATCAACGGCCACACACCGGACTTCGGCTCCACCGCCATGCTGCCGCCGGAAGGCCTGGACTTGAAGGACTACCTCGGCAGCCTCGAACAAGGCCTGATCCAGCAGGCACTCGACGACGCCAACGGTATCGTCGCCCGTGCCGCCGAGCGCCTGCGCATCCGTCGTACCACCCTGGTGGAGAAGATGCGCAAGTACGGCATGAGCCGCAAGGAAGGTGATGAACAGGCGGATGATTGACGCCTGTTTTTCAACTGACTGAAAACTAAGCCTATTTTTTTAGGCACGGGTATTGCTACAGCACTCGCAACGTTCCGTTTAACTGACGGTCAGCCAAGCGAGAGAGCATGATGCCCCACGCCGCCCAACTATCTTCGGTCCCTGACACTCAGGGGCCGGCCCCCTCCGTAGAGCAGATCAGCCGCCTCGGGCTTGAACAGGCTTTTTCCCTGTTCAACCAGATGTCGAGCCAGTTGACTGACTCCTACAGCCTGTTGGAAGCCCGGGTTTCCGAGCTTAAAGGCGAGTTGGCCGTGGTCAGTGCCCAGCGCATGGAAGAGCTGGCCGAGAAAGAGCGACTGGCCAACCGTCTGCAAAACCTCCTCGACCTGTTGCCCGGTGGCGTGATCGTCATCGACGAGCAGGGCCGTGTGCGCGAAGCCAACCCGGCGGCCTGCAACATGCTTGGCCTGCCGCTGGAAGGCGAGCTGTGGCGCGAGGTCATCACCCGCTGCTTTGCCCCGCGGGAAGACGACGGCCACGAAATTTCCCTCAAGGATGGGCGCCGCCTGTCCATCGCCACGCGTTCCCTGGATGCCGAGCCCGGCCAGTTGGTGTTGCTCAACGACCTGACTGAAACCCGGCACCTGCAAGACCAGTTGGCCCGCCATGAGCGCCTGTCGTCTTTGGGGCGAATGGTCGCTTCCCTGGCCCACCAGATTCGTACGCCATTGTCGGCCGCGCTGATTTACGCCAGTCATTTGACTGATGAGCAATTGCCCGCCGCCACCCACCAGCGTTTTGCCGGCCGCCTCAAGGAGCGCCTGCATGAACTGGAGCATCAGGTGCGCGACATGCTGGTGTTTGCCCGCGGCGAATTGCCGCTGACCGACCGCGTCACCCCGGCCGCCTTGATGCAGTCCCTGCAAGCGGCGGCCGCCACTCATATCCAGGAAGCGTCAGTCCGTTGGCAGTGCGACAGCCATTACGGCGAGTTGCTGTGCAACCGCGACACCCTGGTGGGCGCGCTGCTCAACCTGATCGAAAACGCGACCCAGGCCAGCGGCCCCGGGGCGCGGCTCAAGGTGCACCTGTACAACCGTGGCGAGACCCTGCGCCTGAGCATCAGCGACAGCGGCAGCGGGATTGACCCGGCAGTGCTGCAGCGCCTCGGCGAGCCTTTTTTTACCACCAAGACCAACGGGACCGGCCTGGGCCTGACCGTGGTCAAGGCAGTCGCCCGTGCACATCAGGGAGAATTGCAGCTGCATTCCCGGTTGGGTCGTGGCACGTGCGCGTTGATCACGCTGCCGCTGTTTTCATGCGCCGTCAGCGCGGAGTAAAAGGTCATGGCTATCAAGGTTTTATTGGTTGAAGACGATCGCGCCCTGCGTGAAGCATTGGCTGACACGCTGTTGCTGGCGGGCCATGACTATCGGGCGGTCGGTTCTGCCGAAGAAGCCCTGGACGCGGTGGAGCAGGAGTCCTTCAGCCTGGTGGTCAGCGACGTCAACATGCCGGGCATGGACGGACACCAGTTGCTCGGCCTGTTGCGTGCGCGCCAGCCGCAACTGCCGGTGCTGCTGATGACCGCCCACGGCGCCGTCGAGCGTGCCGTCGACGCCATGCGTCAGGGCGCAGCGGATTACCTGGTCAAGCCCTTCGAACCCAAAGCCTTGATCGAACTGGTCGCCCGGCATGCCCTTGGCACCCTGGGCGCTGCCGAGGGTGAAGGTCCGATTGCCTTCGAACCGGCCAGCGCGCAATTGCTGGAACTGGCGGCCCGTGTTGCCCGCAGCGATTCCACCGTGCTGATCTCCGGCGAGTCCGGTACCGGCAAGGAAGTACTGGCGCGCTACATCCACCAGCAATCCCATCGTGCCAGCCAGCCGTTCATTGCGATCAACTGCGCGGCCATTCCCGACAACATGCTCGAAGCCACCTTGTTCGGCCATGAGAAGGGCTCGTTCACCGGCGCCATCGCGGCGCAGGCCGGCAAGTTCGAACAGGCTGACGGCGGCACCATCCTGCTCGACGAAATCTCCGAAATGCCCCTGGGCCTGCAAGCCAAGTTGCTGCGGGTATTGCAGGAGCGCGAAGTGGAGCGGGTGGGCGCACGCAAGCCGATCCAGCTGGACATCCGTGTGGTCGCCACCACCAACCGCGACCTGGCGGGCGAAGTGGCGGCGGGGCGCTTCCGTGAGGACCTGTTCTACAGGCTCTCGGTGTTCCCGTTGGCCTGGCGCCCGTTGCGCGAGCGCCCGGCCGACATCATCCCGCTGGCCGAGCGCCTGCTGGGCAAGCACGTCAATAAAATGAAGCATGCCCAGGCGCGCCTGTCGGCCGAGGCCCAGGCCTGTCTGATCAGTTACCCGTGGCCCGGCAACGTGCGGGAACTGGACAATGCGATCCAGCGTGCGTTGATTTTGCAGCAGGGCGGCCTGATCCAGCCCCAGGATTTCTGCCTGGCCATGGGCGCGGGCGCAGCGCCGCAGCCGAGCCTGGCTGCGGCGCCACAGGTCGAAGCCGTGCCTGCCGAATCCGCCGGCGCCCTGGGCGACGACCTGCGTCGCCGGGAATTCCAGATGATCATCGACACCCTGCGCTCCGAGCGCGGGCGCCGCAAAGAAGCCGCCGAGCGCCTGGGCATCAGCCCGCGCACCCTGCGCTACAAGCTGGCGCAGATGCGTGACGCCGGGATGGACGTGGAAGCCTACCTCTACGCCACCTGAAAATTCTCAAAGCCGACAGGGCCAGTCGCCTTTTCTTACAGAATGCCACGGAGCTGGCACCCTTGTTGCTACCACCCCTGTAATCGCTGTGTAGTGTCAAAAAATTGCGGGTCGTCGGAGAGAAAGTTCATGAGCCAAGGTGTTGAGTTCAATCGGTTGATGTTGGATATGCGGTCCATGCAAATGGATGCCATGGCTCAACCGAAATCCGCCGCGCAAGCCGTACCGGAATTGGGCCAGAGCAGCTTTGCCGACATGCTCGGCCAGGCCATCAACAAAGTCAGCGACACCCAGCAGGCATCCAATCAGTTGGCGACCGCCTTCGAGATCGGCAAGAGCGGCGTGGACCTCACCGACGTGATGGTCGCCTCGCAAAAAGCCAGCGTTTCATTCCAGGCCTTGACCCAGGTGCGCAACAAACTGGTTCAAGCCTATCAAGACATCATGCAGATGCCGGTTTAAGGACGATTTGAGTCATGGCAGAAGCACTCGTGGATAACGCACCCGCCAAGGCAGACGGCAAGCCGCCGCTGTTTGGCCTGTCGTTCCTGGAAAACCTCTCCGAGATGACCATGTTGCGTCAGGTAGGCCTGATGGTCGGCCTGGCTGCCAGCGTGGCGATTGGTTTTGCCGTGGTGCTGTGGTCCCAGCAACCGGATTACCGTCCGTTGTACGGCAGCCTGGCCGGCATGGATTCCAAGCAGATCATGGAAACCCTGGCGGCGGCAGACATCAGCTACACCGTCGAACCGAATTCCGGCGCCCTGTTGGTCAAGGCCGACGATGTGGCCCGTGCGCGGATGAAGCTGGCGGCTGCCGGCGTAACCCCGTCCGACGCGAATATCGGCTTTGAAATCCTCGACAAGGACCAGGGCCTGGGGACCAGCCAGTTCATGGAAGCCACCCGCTACCGTCGTGGCCTGGAAGGCGAACTGGCGCGCACCATCTCCGCCCTGAACAACGTCAAGGGCGCCCGCGTGCACCTGGCGATTCCGAAAAGCTCGGTGTTTGTGCGCGATGAACGCAAGCCCAGCGCCTCGGTCCTGGTCGAACTCTTTGCCGGCCGCTCCCTCGAGCCTGGCCAGGTATTGGCGATCATCAACCTGGTGGCCACCAGCGTTCCTGAATTGAGCAAGTCGCAGATCACCGTAGTCGACCAGAAGGGCAACCTGCTGTCGGACCTCGCGGAGAACTCTTCGCTGACCATGGCCGGCAAGCAGTTCGATTACAGCCGCCGTATGGAAAGCATGCTGACCCAGCGGGTGCACAACATCCTGCAACCGGTGTTGGGCAATGATCGCTACAAGGCTGAAGTGTCGGCCGACGTCGACTTCAGCGCCGTCGAATCGACCTCCGAGCAGTTCAACCCGGACCAGCCGGCCCTGCGCAGCGAGCAATCGACCACCGAACAACGTACCGCCAGCAATGGCCCGCAAGGCGTGCCGGGTGCCCTGAGCAATCAGCCACCCACCCCGGCCACTGCCCCGCAAACCACCGGTGGCGCTGCCGCTACCGCAGGCGCGGTGCAGCCTGGCCAGCCGCTGCTGGACGCCAACGGCCAGCAGATCATGGACCCGGCCACCGGCCAGCCCATGCTCGCGCCGTACCCGGCCGACAAGCGCAACCAGTCCACCAAGAACTTCGAGCTTGATCGTTCCATCAGCCACACCAAGCAGCAACAGGGCCGGATCAATCGCCTGTCGGTGTCGGTGGTGGTGGATGACCAGGTCAAGGTCAATGCCGCAGACGGCGCCGTTACCCGCGCCCCATGGAGCGCCGATGAATTGGCGCGCTTCACTCGCCTGGTACAGGATGCTGTGGGCTTCGATGCCAGCCGTGGCGACAGCGTCAGCGTGATCAACATGCCGTTCTCCGCCGAGCGTGGCGAAGTCATCGCCGAGGCAGCGTTCTATACTCAGCCGTGGTTCTGGGACATCGTCAAGCAAGTGCTGGGTGTGTTGTTCATCCTGGTGCTGGTGTTCGGCGTACTGCGCCCGGTGCTCAACAACATCACCGGCCACGGCAAGAAGCAACTGGCCCTGGCTGGCGGCGACGTCGAACTGGGTGGCATGGGCGGCCTCGATGGCGAACTGGCCAACGACCGCGTGAGCCTCGGTGGCCCGCAAAGCATTCTGTTGCCGAGCCCGAGCGAGGGTTATGACGCTCAGTTGAACGCAATCAAGAGCCTGGTGGCCGAAGACCCGGGTCGTGTGGCCCAGGTCGTGAAAGAGTGGATTAACGCAGATGAGTGATAGCCGAGCTGCAGTAGCCAAACTCTCCCGGGTCGACAAAGCCGCCGTGCTGTTGCTGTCCCTCGGAGAAACCGACGCCGCCCAAGTGCTGCGCCACATGGGGCCCAAAGAGGTTCAGCGTGTCGGTGTGGCCATGGCGCAAATGCGCAATGTGCACCGCGAGCAAGTCGAGCAGGTGATGAGCGAGTTCGTCGAAATCGTCGGCGACCAGACCAGCCTGGGCGTCGGCTCCGACAGCTACATTCGCAAGATGCTCACCTCGGCCCTGGGCGAAGACAAGGCCAACGGCCTGATCGACCGCATCCTGCTGGGTGGCAACACCAGCGGCCTCGACAGCCTGAAGTGGATGGAACCGCGGGCCGTGGCCGATGTGATCCGCTACGAACACCCGCAAATCCAGGCGATCGTGGTGGCGTATCTCGACCCCGACCAGGCCGGTGAAGTGCTCGGCCACTTCGACCATAAGGTGCGCCTGGATATCATCCTGCGCGTCTCGTCGTTGAACACCGTGCAGCCAGCGGCCCTGAAAGAACTGAACACGATTCTCGAGAAGCAGTTCTCGGGCAATTCCAACGCTTCGCGCACCACCCTGGGCGGCATCAAGCGTGCGGCCGACATCATGAACTTCCTCGACAGCTCGGTGGAAGGCCAGTTGATGGACTCGATCCGCGAGATCGACGACAGCCTGTCGGTGCAGATCGAAGACCTTATGTTCGTGTTCAACAACCTCTCCGATGTCGACGACCGTGGCATCCAGGCGTTGCTGCGGGAAGTGTCCTCCGACGTGCTGGTGCTGGCGCTCAAGGGCTCGGACGAAGGCGTCAAGGAAAAGATCTTCAAGAACATGTCCAAGCGGGCTTCCGAACTGTTGCGCGACGACCTCGAGGCCAAGGGCCCGGTACGCGTCAGCGACGTGGAAACTGCACAGAAGGAAATCCTCACCATTGCCCGCCGTATGGCCGAAGCCGGAGAAATCGTTCTCGGTGGGAAGGGCGGCGAAGAAATGATTTAAGGCGCCGCGCATGTCGAACAAAGATGAGACGCCCAGCGATCTGATTCGCGCACGGGACGTCGGAGGGTTCGACGTCTGGTCGCTGCCCAGTTTCGACCCGCATCGCCCGGAGCCTGAGCCGGAGCCGGTAGAAGAACCCCCGGCCGAGATGGAAGAAGTGCCGCTGGAGGAAGTCCAGCCACTGACCCTGGAAGAGCTCGAAAGCATTCGCCAGGAAGCCTACAACGAAGGTTTCTCCACCGGCGAGAAGGACGGTTTTCGCAGCACCACCCTCAAGGTCCGCCAGGAAGCCGAGGCCGCGCTGAGCGTCAAGCTGGCCAGCCTGGAAACCCTGATGGGCAGCCTGTTCGAGCCGATCGCCGAGCAGGACTCGCAGATTGAAAAAGCCATGGTCGGGCTGGTGGAGCACATCACCCGCCAGGTGATTCAGCGCGAATTGGCCCTGGACTCCACGCAAATCGAAAGCGTGATGCGCGAAGCCCTCAAGCTACTGCCCCTGGGCGTCGGCAACGTGCGGCTGTACATCAACCCGCAGGATTTCGAACAGGTCAAAGCCCTGCGCGAGCGCCATGAAGAAACCTGGCGCATCGTCGAAGATGCTGCGCTGCTGCCCGGTGGTTGCCGGGTCGAGACCGAGCACAGCCGCATCGATGCCACGGTGGAGACGCGCATCACGCAGATCATGGCCAAGCTGTTCGATCAGTTGCACGAGCAGGCGCTGCACCCGGCAGAGCCGGACTTGAGCGTCGAGCTGGACACCCCCGATGCGCCTTGACCGCACCAGCTTCGCCAAGCGCCTGGGTGGCTATGCCGAAGTCACCGAGTTGCCCGGCCAGCCGATCCTGGAGGGCCGCCTGCTGCGCATGGTCGGCCTGACCCTGGAAGCCGAAGGCCTGCGCGCCGCCATGGGCAGCCGCTGCATGGTGATCAACGACGACAGCTACCACCCGGTGCAGGTCGAAGCCGAAGTGATGGGGTTCTCCGGCAGCAAAGTATTCCTGATGCCCGTCGGCAGCGTTGCCGGCATTGCTCCCGGCGCTCGCGTGGTGCCGCTGGCCGACACCGGCCGCCTGCCGATGGGCATGAGCATGCTCGGCCGCGTGCTGGATGGCGCCGGGCGCGCCCTCGACGGCAAGGGCGGGATGAAGGCCGAAGACTGGGTGCCGATGGACGGCCCGACCATCAACCCGCTCAAACGCAACCCCATCAGCGTGCCGCTGGACGTGGGCATTCGCAGCATCAACGGTTTATTGACGGTGGGCCGCGGCCAGCGCCTGGGCCTGTTTGCCGGTACCGGCGTCGGTAAGTCGGTGTTGCTGGGGATGATGACGCGCTTTACCGAGGCCGACATCATCGTGGTCGGGCTGATCGGCGAGCGGGGCCGGGAGGTGAAGGAATTCATCGAGCACAGCCTCGGCGAAGAAGGCCTCAAGCGTTCGGTCGTGGTGGCCTCACCGGCGGATGACGCGCCGCTGATGCGCCTGCGCGCCGCGATGTACTGCACACGCATCGCCGAATATTTTCGCGACAAGGGCAAGAACGTCCTGCTGCTGATGGACTCCCTGACCCGTTTCGCCCAGGCCCAGCGGGAAATCGCCCTGGCCATCGGCGAGCCGCCGGCCACCAAGGGCTATCCGCCGTCAGTGTTCGCCAAGCTGCCCAAGCTGGTGGAGCGTGCCGGTAACGCCGAAGCCGGTGGTGGTTCGATCACTGCGTTCTACACCGTACTCTCCGAGGGCGATGACCAGCAGGACCCGATTGCCGACTCGGCGCGGGGCGTGCTCGACGGGCACATCGTGCTGTCCCGGCGCCTGGCCGAAGAAGGGCACTACCCGGCCATCGACATCGAAGCCTCCATCAGTCGGGTGATGCCGTCGGTGGTCACCCCGGAGCACATGATGCGCGCGCAGCAGTTCAAGCAACTGTGGTCGCGTTATCAACAGAGCCGCGACCTGATCAGCGTCGGCGCCTACGTGGCCGGCGGCGATCGCGAGACCGACCTGGCGATTGCCCTGCAACCGCAACTGGTGACGTACCTGCGCCAGGGCCTCAACGACAAGATCAGCATGGGTGAGAGCGAAGCACACCTGGGCACCATCTTCGCGCCGGCGCCAGGCGGATAAACCATGGCCAACACTCGCGCCGCGCGCCTTGCCCCGGTAGTGGACATGGCCGAAAAAGCTGAAAAGACCGCCGTCCAGCGCCTGGGGTACTTCCAGGGCCAGGTTCGCCTGGCGGAAAGTAAGCTGGGGGATCTGGAGCGCTTTCGCGGCGAGTATCAGCAGCAGTGGATCGAGCGTGGCAGCAAGGGCGTCTCCGGGCAGTGGCTGATGGGCTACCAGGGCTTTCTCAACCAGTTGGAAACCGCCGTCGGCCAGCAGCGCCAGAGCCTGGCCTGGCACCAGGCCAACGTCGACAAGGCCCGCGACAGCTGGCAACAGGCCTATGCCCGGGTCGAAGGCCTGCGCAAACTGGTGCAGCGCTACATCGACGAAGCCCGTGCACTGGAAGACAAGCGCGAGCAGAAATTGCTGGATGAATTGTCCCAGCGTCTTCCCCGCCAAAACCCCTATTAACCACGCCCTCGCTCCTACATGGATTTGCCCACTTCCCTATCACCTGCTACACCTTGTTGCACATTGCCAATGACAAGGAAGCAGTCGTATGTCAGTCGAATCAGAAGTGTCCCTGGACGGGACGAAGTTGACGATCACCGTCAGGGGGCGATTCGATTTCGGTAGCCACCAGGCCTTTCGTGATGCCTACGAGCGGTTCTGCAAGGTGCCCGAGATCTACGTGGTGGACTTGAAGGAAACCACCTACATGGACAGCTCGGCCCTGGGCATGCTCCTGCTCTTGCGTGACCATGCCGGAGGCGACAATGCCGAAGTGCAGGTGGTCAACGCCAACTCCGATGTGCGCAAGATCCTGGCCATTTCCAACTTCGACAAACTGTTCGACCTCACTTGAGCGTCCTGGCCCCGGTCCTCGAGGCGCTGACGGTGTTGATCGCCGAAGACAGCGCCGCCGACCTGTTGTTGCTGTCGACCATCGTGCGCCGCCAGGGCCACCAGGTGCTGACCGCCAGTAACGGCCAGGAAGCGGTCGATGTGTTTACCCGTGAACGGCCGCAGTTGGTGTTGATGGACGCCCTGATGCCGGTGATGGACGGCTTCGAGGCGGCCCGCCAGATCAAGCAGCGGGCGGGGGAGGCGCTGGTGCCGATCATCTTCCTCACCTCCCTGCGCGAGAGCGAAGCCCTGGCCCAGTGCCTGGATGCCGGGGGTGACGACTTCCTGGCCAAACCCTATAACCAGGTGATCCTGGCGGCAAAGATCAATGCCATGGATCGCCTGCGTCGCTTGCAGGCCACGGTGTTGCAGCAACGCGACCTGATCGCCCGGCACCACGACTACCTGCTGCAGGAGCAGCGAGTGGCCAAGGCGGTGTTCGACAAGGTGGCCCACTCGGGCTGCATCAACGCCGCGCCGAATATTCGTTATGTGCAGTCGCCCTACGCGCTGTTCAACGGCGATTTGCTGTTGGCCGCGTACACGCCGTCGGGCGATATGCATGTGCTGCTGGGGGACTTTACCGGCCACGGTTTGCCGGCGGCGGTCGGCGCCATGCCCCTGGCGGAAGTGTTCTACGGCATGACTGCCAAGGGCTACGGATTGGCGCAAACCCTGCGGGAGATGAACGCCAAGCTCAAGCGCATCCTGCCGGTGGACATGTTCTGTTGTGCCACCTTGCTGTGCCTCAGCGCCCAGCGACGGGTGGTGGAAGTGTGGAATGGCGGCATGCCCGACGGCTACGTGCATGACGTCACCACCGGCAAGCGCACGCCGCTGGTGTCGCGGCATTTGCCATTGGGCGTGCTGGCGGCAGATGCCTTTGATGACCGCACTGAAGTCTGGCCGATGGCGCTGGGTGACCGAGTGTTTTTGCTGTCGGATGGTGTGCTGGATACCGCCGATGCCCATGAACAGTTGTTTGGCGCCGAGCGGTTGCAGCAGGTGTTTGCGGCCAATCGCGAGCCGGACCGGTTGTTCGAGGAGATCGAACAGGCCCTGGCGGGTTTTCGCGGTGAGGTGCGCGATGACATCAGCATGGTGGAGATCAGCCTGCAGGCGGATGAGCCGTTGCGTTCGTCGTCGGTGGTGTATTCCGACAGTGGGCAGTCGTCGCCGCTGGATTGGTCGGTAAGTTTTGAGTTTCGTGCCGAGACGCTCAAGTCCTACAACCCTTTGCCGTATTTGTTGCAGTTGCTGTTGGAGATTCATGGGCTGCGGGAGCAGAGCGGGGCGTTGTACAGCGTGATGGCGGAGTTGTATTCCAATGCGCTTGAACATGGTGTGCTGGGGCTGGATTCGCGGCTCAAGCGGGATGCACAGGGGTTTGCTGCGTATTACCGCGAGCGTAATGAGCGGCTGGCGCGGTTGGATAGCGGGTATGTGCGGGTGCGCCTGGATGTGGTGCCGACCGGGGAGGGGGGGTGTCTGACGCTGCGGATCGAGGACAGTGGGGCTGGGTTTGATGTGGATAAGGTGCTGGCCAGGCCGCTGGATGTTGACCGTCTGTCTGGTAGGGGATTGAGCCTGGTGCGCCAGTTGAGCAGCGATGTAGGCTGGTCTGACGGCGGGCGGTGTGTGTGCGTGGAGTTTTCATGGAAGGCTCTGGCATAATCCGCCGATTCTTGATCAAGGAGCGAACAAGTGGCAGAGATTCATCTGGACCCCGATGTGCTGACTGGCTTGCAGGAGGTCATGGAGGGCGAGTATCCGAAGCTGCTCGACACTTTTCTCGATGACTCGCAAAAGCGGGTAGAGGCGTTGCGCCGGGCTCGGGATGATGCCAAGGCGCTTGGGCGGATTGCGCATAGCTTCAAGGGGAGTAGCGGTAATCTTGGGGCGGTGCGGTTGGCTGAGCTTTGTCAGTTGCTCGAGGATAAGTCCGCCAAGCCTGTGGTTGCGGATTTGGCGCAGTTGGTGGATGAGATTGACCATGAATTCGCGCTGGTGCGGCCGTTGTATGAGCATGAGCGGGGGCGGTTTCAGCTCTGACGCTCTTGCAGCGAGTCACTTTGCAAAAGCGGCACAGTAACCAAAGCGCTCTGCCCCATCAAAAACCAGAGCGAAAGCAGAGCTGCTTTTCTGTGGGAGCGGGCTTGCTCGCGAAAAACCTGAGAGCGCCGCGTTCATCCAGAATGCCCGCGTCATCGTTAACGACCTTCGCGAGCAAGCCCGCTCCCACATTTGGACCGTGCCCGCTTCTGATTTGGCTGTTGCTTTTGCTCTTCAACACTCAAGACCCCATACAAGCCATCACCCAAATAACGGATATACACCCTTAAACCAAAACCTGGCCCAACTCTTGCTCTACCTCCTGTTACCGCACCCTCGACCCCTGTGCGGCGGAGACTCTTGACTATGGCAATCACCCCGAATTCGCTCCTTCAGGCAGCCCTTGCGGCCAAGCCTCAAGCGCCCGCTGCCAATCCACCGGCAGTGGCTGCGAACCCGCGGGACAAGGCCCCGGGCTTCGCTCAGGTGTTCGCCAACCAGGCCCCTGCGCCTGCGGCAAAACCTGTCGACACCCCCATCAAATCCACCCGCGACAAGCCTGCGGACAACAGCTCCAAGCCCGCCGCCAACAACGACAAGCCTGCCGCCGGTACCCCATCGGTTGCCGATAACGGCAAGACTTTGCCTGCCAACCCGCCGGCCAAGGCGGACACCCCGGACACCACCGCCAAGTCAGACGACGATGCCCCGGCAGACGATCCGTCCCTGGCCCAGCAAGCTCCGGTCGACCCCGCCGTAGACCCGGCGCTGATAGCCGCGGTAGTCCCTGTCCCCGTCCCCGCTACGCCGGCGCCCGTCGAGACCCCGACGCCGACCACCGCGAAGGATGACAAAAACCAGCCAGTCGTGGCGCCACCGATTGCCGCGACCGACGACGCCAAGCCCGCCTTCGACCCCGAGGCCGATCCGCTGGATGCAATGCCCGCCGTGCGCCTGGCCATGGAACAGGGCGGACACGTGTCCGCCAGCAGCCAGGCCCCGGCAAAAACCGCCCCGGCCCCGACCCAGGATCAGCCGACCGCCGCGCAAAACTTCGTCACAGGCCTGGCCAATATGGTCGACCAGCAAGCGTCCAAGGACAGCACCGACCAGGGCGGCGACAAAGCCTTCGCCGGTCTGATCGACGGCGGCCTCAAGGATTTGAAGGACGCCAGCAGCGACACCCGTGTCGATGACTTCGCCAACCGCCTCGCCGCGCTGACCCAGGCTGCCACGCCGAAAACTGCGAATGCCCTGCCGCCGGTGGCCAACGCGCCATTGGCCATGCACCAGAGTGGCTGGACCGATGAGGTGGTGAACCGGGTCATGTACCTGTCCAGCGCCAACCTCAAGTCGGCAGAGATCCAGTTGCAGCCCGCTGAACTGGGTCGCCTGGACATCAGCGTGAAGATGTCCGCCGACCAGCAGGCGCAAGTCACCTTCATGAGCGGCCATGCGGTGGTGCGTGAAGCCCTGGAAAGCCAATCGGGCCGCCTGCGGGAGATGTTTGCCCAGCAGGGCATGGGCCAGGTCGACGTCAACGTGTCGGACCAGTCCCGTGGCTGGCAGGGGCAGCAGGGCCAGGACCAGCAACAGCAACAGCAGAACCAGGCTCGCGGCGTCAGCGGCAGTGGCGGGCGGGGTGATGGGGTTGATGGCGGCGGTATCGGTGAGGTGGCTGAAGTGGCCGCGCCGGTGGTGCAGTCGGTGATTGGCTCCAGTGCCGTGGACTACTACGCCTGATCCGAGGCCTGGCGATGATCAAATGTGGGAGCGGGCTTGCTCGCGAATACGGAGTGTCAGTCACAGTTACAGGTGCTGATCCACCGCTTTCGCGAGCAAGCCCGCTCCCACATTGGTTTTGCAGTGTCGGCGAAACCGTGACCGAACTGACAACTCTGGCATAACACTTGCTCTTGCCTTTCCCCAGAACTATGAATCCCAGAATAGTGACGGATTATTGGCATGGCGAAGAGCGACGACGCAGCAAAAGCACCCGCAGGCAAGGGCAAGCTCAAGCTTATCCTGCTGATTGTCCTGGCCTTGTTGCTGGCGATCGGCCTGTCCGTGGGGGCTACCTGGTACTTTATGCACAGTGCCCAGAGCAAACCGGCCGCCACGGCCGAGGTCAACCCCAACGTCAAGCAACCGGCAATCTTCGAGCCGATGCTGCCGGCGTTTGTCGCCAACTTCAATCAGAACGGCCGTCAACGCTACCTGCAGGTGAGCATTACCCTGCTGGCGCGTAACCAGGCAGACCTGGATGCCCTCAAGGTGCACATGCCAGTGATCCGCAACAACCTGGTGATGCTGTTTTCCGCCCAACCCTTCGACACCCTCGCCACCCCGGTGGGCCAGGAAATGCTGCGCCAGAAGGTCACTGCCAGCGTGCAGGAAGTGGCCCAGAAGGAAGTCGGCAAACCGGTGATCGAGCAGGTGCTCTTCACTAATTTCGTATTGCAGTAGGATCACGACATGGCCGTGCAGGACCTGCTGTCCCAGGATGAAATCGATGCGCTGCTCCATGGCGTCGACGATGGTCTGGTACAGACCGAAATGGCTGCCGAGCCCGGCAGCGTCAAAAGCTACGACCTGACCAGCCAGGATCGCATCGTCCGTGGACGCATGCCGACCCTGGAAATGATCAACGAGCGTTTTGCCCGTTACACCCGTATCAGCATGTTCAACATGCTGCGCCGCTCGGCGGACGTGGCAGTGGGCGGCGTGCAGGTGATGAAGTTCGGTGAGTACGTGCACTCGCTGTACGTACCCACCAGCCTCAACCTGGTGAAGATCAAGCCGCTGCGCGGCACCGCGCTGTTCATCCTCGACGCCAAGCTGGTGTTCAAGCTGGTGGACAACTTCTTCGGCGGCGACGGCCGTCACGCCAAGATCGAAGGCCGTGAATTCACCCCGACCGAGTTGCGGGTGGTGCGCATGGTGCTGGAGCAGGCCTTCATCGACTTGAAGGAAGCCTGGCAGGCGATCATGGAAGTCAATTTCGAGTACATCAACTCGGAAGTGAACCCGGCCATGGCCAACATCGTCGGCCCCAGCGAAGCCATTGTGGTCTCCACGTTCCACATCGAACTCGATGGCGGCGGCGGCGACCTGCACGTGACCATGCCGTACTCGATGATCGAGCCGGTGCGCGAGATGCTCGATGCCGGTTTCCAGTCCGACCTCGACGACCAGGACGAACGCTGGGTGAAAGCGCTGCGCGAAGACCTGCTGGACGTCGACGTACCCCTAAGCGCCACCGTGGCCCGTCGCCAGCTGCGTTTGCGGGATATTTTGCACATGCAGCCGGGGGATGTGATTCCCGTCGACCTGCCGGAAGAACTGATCATGCGCGCCAACGGCGTGCCGTCGTTCAAGGTCAAGCTCGGTTCTCACAAAGGCAACCTGGCGTTGCAAGTGATCGAACCGATCAACCGTCGCTGATCCACCTTAATTTCTGCTCCGCCGAGGACATGTAATGGCTACCGAACACGAAAACACTTCCGCCGAAGACCAGGCCCTGGCTGACGAGTGGGCGGCTGCCCTGGAAGAAACCGGCGATGTCGGCCAGGACGATATCGATGCACTGCTGGCGGCCGATGCGGCCACTGCACCGGTTGGCAACCGCCTTCCCATGGAAGAGTTCGGCAGCGTGCCGAAGAACAATGACCCGGTGACCCTCGACGGTCCGAACCTGGACGTGATCCTCGACATTCCGGTGTCGATCTCCATGGAAGTCGGCAGCACCGAAATCAACATCCGCAACCTGCTGCAGCTCAACCAGGGGTCGGTGATCGAGCTGGACCGCCTGGCCGGCGAGCCGCTGGACGTGCTGGTCAACGGCACGCTGATCGCCCATGGCGAAGTGGTGGTGGTCAACGAGAAGTTCGGCATCCGCCTGACCGACGTGATCAGCCCGAGCGAACGCATCAAGAAGTTGCGTTGATATGAAGCGCTCATTGGTAGGACTGTTATCGACGCTGCCCTTGAGCGTATTGGCAGCAGAACCGGTTGCCCAGGCGGCTGCGCCTGCGCTTGGCAGCGGTGTGGGCGGGCAACTCACCCAGTTGGTGCTGGGGTTGTTGCTGGTGGTGGGGCTGATCTTCGTGCTCGCCTGGGTGTTGCGCCGCGTGCAGCGCATCGGCCCGGGCAATGCCCAGGTCATTGAGCTGGTGGGTTCACGCGCCCTTGGCTCGCGGGACAGGCTGGTGCTGGTGCAGGTCGGCGACGAGCAGATCCTGCTGGGCATCACCCCCGGTCGCATCACCCCGTTGCACGTGCTCAAGTCGCCTGTGGAAGTGGCCCAGACCCAAGCGGCCACGCCGGAATTCGCCCAGCGCCTCATGGAGTTGCTGGGCAAGGATCAGAAGGATAAGAAGTAATGCGCGTTTTATTGACGCTCATGCTGTTGCTGGCAGCGCCGCTGGCGTACGCAGCAGACCCGTTGTCGATCCCGGCGATCACCCTGGGCACCAATGCGGCGGGCGCGCAGGAGTATTCGGTCAGCCTGCAGATCCTGCTGATCATGACCGCGCTGAGCTTCATCCCCGCGTTCGTGATGCTGATGACCAGCTTCACCCGCATCATCATCGTGTTCTCGATCCTGCGTCAGGCCCTCGGCCTGCAACAGACGCCGTCGAACCAGATCCTCACCGGCATGGCGCTGTTCCTGACGCTGTTCATCATGGCGCCGGTGTTCGACAAGGTGAACCAGCAAGCCCTGCAACCGTACCTGGCGGAGAAAATGACCGCCCAGGATGCGATCGACAAGGCCCAGGGCCCGATCAAGGATTTCATGCTGTCGCAGACGCGCTCCAGCGACCTCGAGTTGTTTGTGCGGTTGTCCAAGCGTACCGACATCGCCAGCCCCGACATGGCGCCGCTGACCATCCTGGTGCCGGCGTTCGTGACCTCGGAGTTGAAGACCGCGTTCCAGATCGGCTTCATGATCTTCATTCCGTTCCTGATCATCGACCTCGTCGTGGCGAGTGTGCTGATGGCCATGGGTATGATGATGCTGTCGCCGCTGATCATTTCGCTGCCGTTCAAGATCATGCTGTTTGTGTTGGTGGACGGGTGGGCGCTGATTATCGGCACCCTGGCCGGCAGTTTCGGTGGGGTGTAGGCCATGACGCCAGAAGTAGCAGTCGACCTGTTTCGCGAAGCCCTGTGGCTGACCACCATGATGGTCGCCGTGCTGGTGGTGCCGAGCCTGTTGGTGGGCCTGTTGGTGGCGATGTTCCAGGCCGCGACCCAGATCAACGAACAGACCCTGAGCTTTTTGCCGCGCCTGCTGGTGATGCTGATCACCCTGATCGTCGCCGGCCCGTGGCTGGTGCAAACCTTCATGGAATACATCCTGCAGCTGTACGGCAGTATTCCGCAGTTGATCGGCTGACCCCGTGAATTCGATGCTGGCCTTGACCGACACCCAGATCAGCACCTGGGTGGCCTCGTTCATCCTGCCGTTGTTCCGGGTCACGGCCGTGCTGATGACCATGCCGGTGTTCGGCACCACCCTGGTACCACGGCGCATCCGCCTGTATTTCGCGGTGGCGATCACCGTGGTCATCGTGCCGGGCTTGCCGCCGATGCCACCGGTGAATGCCCTGGACCTCAGTGCAATGATGCTGATCGCCGAGCAAATCATCATCGGCGCCTTGCTGGGCTTCTCCCTGACGCTGTTCTTCCAGGCCTTTGTGATCGCCGGGCAGATCATCTCGATCCAGATGGGCATGGGCTTCGCGTCCATGGTCGACCCTACCAACGGCGTGTCGGTGGCGGTGATCGGGCAATTCCTGACGATGCTGGTGACCTTGCTGTTCCTGGCCATGAACGGCCACCTGGTGGTGTTCGAGGTGATGACCGAAAGCTTCACCACCTTGCCGGTGGGCAGCGGGTTGGTGGTCAATCATTTCTGGGAGCTGGTGGGGCGCTTGAGCTGGGTGCTCGGTGCATCCCTGCTGCTGGTATTGCCGGCGATCACTGCGCTGCTGGTGGTCAACATCGCCTTTGGCGTGATGACCCGGGCGGCGCCGCAGTTGAACATCTTCTCCATCGGTTTCCCGTTGACCCTGGTGCTGGGCATGGGGATTTTCTGGGTCGGCATGGCTGACATTCTCAATCAGTATCAACCGCTGGCGACCGACGCCTTGCAGTTTTTACGTGACTTGGCGCGGGCGCGGTAAGCCATGGCCGAGAGCGAGAGTGGCCAGGACAAGACAGAAGACCCCACGGAGAAACGTAAAAAGGACTCCCGGGAAAAGGGCGAGATTGCCCGCTCCAAAGAGCTCAACACCCTGGCGATCATGCTCGCCGGTTCCGGCGGCCTACTGATCTATGGCGGTGGCCTGGCCCTGGACCTGATGGAGTTGATGCGCCTGAATTTCTCCCTGCCCCGCGACGTGCTGCTGAGCCCGGGCGCCATGGGCTTGTACCTGCTGCACTCGGGCAAGATCGCGATCCTCGCGGTGCAGCCGATCCTCATCACCTTGTTGCTGGCGGCCCTGATCGGCCCGATTTCCCTCGGCGGCTGGCTGTTTGCCGCCGGCAGCCTGGCGCCCAAATTCAGCCGGATGAACCCGGCGGCCGGGCTCAAGCGGATGTTTTCCACCAAGGCCCTGGTGGAACTGCTCAAGGCCTTGGCCAAGTTCATCCTGATCCTGTTTGTGGCGTTGACGGTGCTGTCGTCCGACATCGACGACCTGCTGCGCATCGCCCATGAGCCGATCGAGCTGGCGATCATCCACAGTGTGCAAGTGGTGGGCTGGAGCTCGCTGTGGATGGCTTGCGGGCTGATCATCATTGCTGCGGTGGATGCGCCGATCCAGCTGTGGGAAAGCCACAAGAAACTGCTGATGACCAAGCAGGAAGTGCGCGACGAGCACAAGGAACAGGAAGGCCGGCCCGAGGTCAAACAGCGGATTCGCCAGCTGCAGCGCGAGATGTCCCAGCGCAAGATGATGGCCTCGGTGCCCGATGCCGATGTGGTCATCACCAACCCGACCCACTACGCCGTGGCGCTCAAGTACGACCCGGAGAAGGGTGGGGCGCCGATGTTGCTGGCCAAGGGCAGTGATTTCACGGCGTTGAAAATCCGCGAGATTGCGGTCGCCAATGACATCCTGCTGCTGGAATCGCCGGAGTTGGCGCGGTCGATCTTCTACTCCACCGACCTGGACCAGGAAATTCCGGCCGGGTTGTATCTGGCGGTGGCTCAGGTGTTGGCGTACGTGTATCAGATCCGCCAGTACCGGGCGGGCAAGGGCAAGCGGCCGGATCCGCTCAAAGACCTGCCGATTCCGCCGGATTTGCGTCGGGATTCCTGAGTTTTGTAGTGCCTCTGCTGGCCTCTTCGCGAGCAAGCCCGCTCCCACATTCGACCGCGTTTCTACAGGCTGTACACGGTCAAATGTGGGAGCGGGCTTGCTCGCGAAGGCGTCCTGACATCCACCTTATCCCTCCAGCCAAACCCCTCTACCTGTCAACTTTGACAGTAGCCATGCCCCTGCCTTTAGCGGTTTGATTGAGGTGATGAGGCTGGCTGCGCTATGCAGTCTGCGCACGAGATGTCGGGAGAACGGCAATGGCAAGGGTTACAGGCACGGTCAAATGGTTCAACACAGAAAAGGGCTTTGGCTTTATCAAGCAAGAAGGCGGCGAAGATCTTTTTGTCCACTTCTCGGCCATTCAGAGCGACGGTTTCAAGACGCTTGAAGAAGGCCAGGCCGTTGAGTTCGAGGTGGTGCAAGGTCCAAAAGGACTGCAAGCGGAAAAGGTTCGTCTGGTCTAGGCAGGGACTGATCGTTCCCGCGCAGGGAGCGATCAGCCTTTGACGGCAATGCAACCCTAAATACCTGTCGGACGTTTCGCCATCTCCCGCGAACGAGCTTGTGTGGCGAGGGAGCTTGCTCCCGCTGGGGTGCGAAGCGCCCCCAATAAAGCTACCGCGGTGATTCAGGCAAAACGCGCAAGCCGTTCCGGGGCTGCTGCGCAGCCCAGCGGGAGCAAGCTCCCTCGCCACAGGTGATGTGTGTACGGCGGTAGCCCTTCGCTGTCCGTGAGACCGATCTGCCTCCTCAAGCAAAAGTTGGAAGGCTTCTTGCAATACCGCCTCCAGGACGCCTCCCGGCGTCAAAAGTTTGCTTCAAGGAAACGAGGAATACCGGTGGATCGCTCTCAAATGCTCAGCACGGCCCGTGGCACCCTGACTGACCTCTCGCGAGGCAATCTGGGTGTGCCGTTGTTGTTGCTGGTGATGCTGGCAATGATGATGTTGCCGATGCCGCCGTTCCTGCTGGATGTGTTCTTCACCTTCAACATTGCGCTGTCGGTCGTCGTGTTGCTGGTGTGCGTATACGCCCTGCGGCCGCTGGATTTCGCGGTATTCCCGACCATCCTGCTGATCGCCACCCTGCTGCGGCTGGCGCTTAACGTGGCTTCCACCCGGGTGGTGATGCTCCACGGCCAGGACGGCCACGCCGCCGCGGGCAAGGTGATCCAGGCCTTCGGCGAGGTGGTGATCGGCGGTAACTACGTGGTCGGTATCGTGGTTTTTGCGATCTTGATGATCATCAACTTCGTGGTCGTGACCAAGGGCGCCGGGCGGATTTCCGAGGTGAGCGCGCGTTTTACCCTCGACGCAATGCCCGGCAAGCAGATGGCGATCGACGCCGACCTCAACGCCGGCCTGATCGACCAGAACCAGGCCAAGGCCCGTCGCCTTGAAGTCGCCCAGGAAGCCGAGTTCTACGGTTCCATGGACGGTGCCAGCAAATTCGTGCGCGGCGACGCCATCGCCGGCCTGTTGATTCTGTTTATCAACCTGATCGGCGGCATGGCGGTCGGCATCTTCCAGCACGGCATGACCTTCGGCGACGCCGGCAAGGTTTACGCACTGCTGACCATCGGTGACGGTTTAGTGGCGCAATTGCCATCACTGTTGTTATCTACAGCTGCGGCGATCATGGTGACCCGTGCTTCGGGCTCCGAAGACATGGGCAAGCAGATCAGCCGGCAGATGTTTGCCTCGCCCAAGGCGCTGGCCGTGGCGGCGGGCATCATGGCGATCATGGGCATCGTGCCGGGCATGCCCCATGTCTCGTTCCTGAGCATGGCCGCCATGGCCGCCGGCGGTGCCTACCTGTTCTGGAAAAAACAAAACAACATCAAGGTGATTGCCCAGCAGGAAGTGGCGCGCCAGCAGGAACTGCTGCCATCGCCGGCCCGCGCCCTGGAAACCAAGGAACTGGGCTGGGACGACGTGACCCCGATCGACATGATCGGCCTGGAAGTCGGCTACCGCCTGATTCCCCTGGTGGATCGCAACCAGGGCGGGCAATTGCTGGCGCGGATCAAGGGTGTGCGCAAGAAGTTGTCCCAGGACCTGGGCTTCCTGATGCCCACCGTGCACATTCGCGACAACCTCGACCTGGCCCCGAGCGCCTACCGCCTGACCCTGATGGGGGTGATTCTGGCCGAGGCCGAGATCTACCCGGACCGCGAACTGGCGATCAACCCGGGCCAGGTGTTTGGCAGCCTCAACGGGATTACCGCCAAAGATCCGGCTTTTGGCCTGGAAGCGGTATGGATCGAAATCAGCCAGCGCAGCCAGGCGCAGTCGCTGGGCTACACCGTGGTCGACGCCAGCACTGTGGTCGCCACCCACCTCAACCAGATTCTGTACAAGCACTCCCACGAGCTGATTGGCCACGAAGAAGTCCAGCAACTCTTGCAATTGCTGGCCAAGGCCTCGCCAAAACTCGCCGAAGAGCTGGTACCGGGTGTGCTGTCCACCTCGCAACTGCTCAAGGTGCTGCAAGCGCTGTTGGCCGAGCAGGTGCCGGTGCGGGACATTCGCAGCATTGCCGAAGCTATCGCCAACAATGCCGCCAAGAGTCAAGATACTGCCGCCCTGGTGGCCGCAGTGCGCGTCGGATTGTCGCGTGCAATCGTCCAAAGCATTGTAGGGCTTGACTCCGAGCTGCCTGTTATCACCTTGGAACCAAGGTTGGAACAAATATTGCTCAATAGTATTCAGAAGGCTGGGCAGGGCGCTGATGAGGGCGTGTTGCTGGAGCCAAGCATGGCAGAGAAGCTGCAGCGTTCGTTGATCGAGGCCGCGCAGCGCCAGGAAATGGAAGGCCATCCGGTGATCCTGCTGGTGGCTGGCCCCGTCCGGGCGATGTTGTCGCGGTTTGGACGCCTGGCTATACCGAATTTGCACGTATTGGCTTACCAGGAAATTCCTGACAATAAGCAAGTGACTATCGTCGCGACAGTAGGGCCCAACGGCTGAGGTAGTGGGATATGCAAGTGAAGCGTTTTTTCGCCGCCGATATGCGTCAGGCCATGAAACTGGTACGTGATGAGTTGGGCGCCGACGCTGCGATTATCGGTAACCGTCGTATTGCCGGCGGTGTGGAGCTGACGGCTGCCCTGGATTACAAACCCTCGGCCCTGGCGCCGCGCGTGCCGAACATGGAACTGGAAGACGAGCTGCGCAAGACCGCTTCGCGCATTGTCTCGGCCCAGGCTGAACTGAGCATGCGTGGCGACAGCGACGCCTCCACCAATCGCCAGCTGTTTGCCGGGCTGCCGTTGACCGCGTCCGAGCCGCTGGTAGAGCCGACTTTTGTTGAACCACCGCGTCCTGCTGCGCCAGCCCCGGCGCCGGCGGTAGACCAGCGGGTGTTCGACTCGATGCGTTTCGAACTCAACGGCCTGCGTGAACTGCTGGAAGTGCAGCTGGGTTCGCTGGCCTGGAACCAGTTGCAGGGCAGCCAGCCACAACAGGCCAACCTGTGGCGTCGCCTGCAACGCATTGGCCTGTCCGGCCCGTTGTCCCGCGACCTGCTGCAACTGACCACGCAAATTGAAGAACCTCGCCAGGCCTGGCGCATGCTCCTGGCCCACCTGGCGCGGATGATCGTCACCCCGGAAATCGAACCCCTGGAAGAAGGCGGTGTAATTGCCATGGTCGGCCCGGCCGGCATGGGCAAGACCACCACCCTGGCCAAGCTGGCCGCACGTTACGTGCTCAAGTACGGCGCCCAGAACATCGCGCTGGTGAGCATGGACAGCTACCGCATCGGCGCCCAGGAACAACTCAAGACCCTGGGCCGCATCCTCAATGTGCCGGTGACCCACGTCGACCCGGGCCAGTCCTTGGCCAACGCCCTCGACCCACTGCTGCGCAAGCGCGTGGTGCTGATCGACACCGCCGGCCTGCAAGCCAGCGACCCGGCCCTGCGCATGCAGCTGGAAAGCCTGGCCGGGCGCGGGATCAAATCCAGAAACTATTTGGTACTTGCCACTACCAGCCAGAAGCAGGTATTGACCGCCGCCTACCACAGCTACAAGCGCTGCGGGCTGGCGGGTTGCATCCTGACTAAACTGGATGAGACGGCAAGCCTGGGCGAAGTATTGAGCCTGGCAATCAGTCATGAATTACCGGTCGCCTACCTGACCGACGGGCCGCGGATCCCGGATGATCTGCATCTGCCGCGCCGTCATCAGTTGGTCAGCCGGGCTGTCAGCGTGCAAATGCAGGAAGAACCCAGTGAGGAAGCGATGGCTGACATGTTTGCTGACCTCTACCACAGCCCGAACAAGCGAGTTGGCTGAGGCATCATGGCTTTCTATTTAAAAATGACAGTGAAAAGTATCTACATCGATGGCCTGCCAGCAGTTCGCGCGGCCAACTTATGTAGCCTGCGTCTAAGCAAGACAAGGTAAAGAAATAAAATGGGCAGCATGCATCCCGTACAGGTGATCGCGGTGACCGGCGGCAAAGGTGGCGTCGGAAAAACTAACGTGTCAGTGAATTTGTCCCTGGCCCTGGCAGAGCTTGGCCGTCGCGTCATGCTGCTGGATGCTGACCTGGGGCTGGCGAACGTCGACGTTCTGCTGGGACTGACGCCCAAACATACCCTGGCCGATGTCATCGAAGGCCGCTGTGAGCTGCGCGACGTACTGTTGCAAGGCCCCGGCGGGATTCGCATCGTGCCGGCGGCTTCCGGCACCCAGAGCATGGTGCACCTGAGTCCGGCGCAACATGCCGGCCTGATTCAGGCGTTCAGCGACATTGGCGACAACCTCGACGTACTGGTGATCGACACCGCCGCCGGGATCGGCGAGTCGGTGGTCAGTTTCGTGCGCGCAGCCCAGGAAGTGTTGCTGGTGGTGTGCGACGAACCCACCTCGATCACCGACGCCTACGCCCTGATCAAACTGCTCAACCGCGACTACGGCATGAACCGCTTCCGCGTGCTGGCCAACATGGCCCAAAGCCCGCAGGAAGGGCGGAATCTGTTCGCCAAGTTGACCAAGGTCACGGATCGCTTCCTCGATGTCGCCTTACAATACGTTGGCGCAGTTCCTTACGACGAGTGTGTGCGCAAGGCCGTGCAAAAGCAGCGTGCGGTCTATGAAGCGTTCCCTCGTTCGAAGTGCGCATTGGCGTTCAAGGCTATTGCCCAGAAGGTCGATACCTGGCCGTTGCCCGCCAATCCCCGGGGGCATCTGGAGTTTTTCGTCGAGCGATTGGTGCATCAGACGAGCGCAGGACCGGTGCTATGACAGCCAGCGGCTACAACCTTTACAAGAAGTCGGCACGTGACAGTCAAGTCGAATTGATCGAGCGCTATGCGCCCCTGGTCAAGCGCATTGCCTATCACCTGCTGGCGCGCTTGCCTGCCAGCGTGCAGGTCGAGGACTTGATCCAGGCCGGGATGATCGGCCTGCTTGAGGTGTCGACCAAGTACGACGCGAGCAAGGGCGCGAGTTTCGAGACATACGCGGGTATCCGTATCCGTGGGGCCATGCTCGATGAAGTGCGTAAAGGTGATTGGGCGCCGCGATCAGTGCACCGCAATACGCGGATGGTGAGTGACGCAATTCGCTCAATTGAAGCAAAAACCGGTCGCGACGCTAAAGATCATGAAGTTGCGGCCGAACTCCAATTGAGTCTCGACGATTACTACGGGATTTTGAACGATACCTTGGGCAGCCGGCTGTTCAGTTTCGACGACCTTTTACAGGACGGCGAACATGAAGGGCTGCACGAGGACGGCGCGAGTGCCCATCTCGAACCGTCACGGGACCTGGAAGATGAACGCTTCCAGAGCGCGCTGGCGGACGCGATAGCCAATTTGCCGGAGCGTGAGCGACTGGTGTTGGCGCTGTACTACGACGAAGAGCTGAACCTCAAGGAAATCGGTGAGGTCCTGGGAGTCAGCGAATCGCGGGTCAGCCAGTTACACAGCCAGTGCGCGGCCCGCTTGCGGGGGCGTTTGGGAGAGTGGCGAGCGCGCTGACAGGCAGTGTGGGGACACTGCGAACGATACCGTCCAGGCCCTGCGCCCGGACGGGCTTGGCCCGTGGTGCGCCCCCGGTAGTCCTTTTTGTGTAACGCCTGTTGATTGATATGGCGCGCCCAGGTGCTGGGCGCGTTTAAGACTGCTTGGAGGTCGAATTGGACAAGAACATGAAAATCCTCATCGTTGATGACTTCTCAACGATGCGGCGGATCATAAAAAACCTGTTGCGTGACCTTGGGTTCA
>Ga0209173_100155_pt1 | contig 64245 bp, 56 predicted proteins | sample SynthPrep_16_END_FD_187206 | JGI IMG/M metagenome (GOLD analysis project Ga0209173, IMG submission 187206) | Synthetic microbial communities from Ohio, USA - SynthPrep_16_END_DS12_MetaG (SPAdes) (version 2) | ecosystem: Engineered > Bioreactor > Aerobic > Activated sludge | place: USA: Ohio...
GATGGCCGCAAGTAGGCACGGTGGAGCGGGTAAATCGGCAAGGATGCCGATTTAGCCGCGCCGGGCCATGGATGGCCCGTCGCGGCGGCCCGCGGAACCGGGCCGGAGTGCGGGCATGCCGAGCCTAAGCGAGGCACCGAGTGGTGGGGCAAAGACCTTTTGGTTACTTTTGGGGCGTTTGCCAAAAGTGACCCGCTGTAAGAGCGGAACCATAGGAAGCCGTTACCGCAGCAACGGATATGTACCCAATCAGCTGCCCATATCCCCCGCCCAACCCTCCTACGCAACTATTGGTTACAAGTTGGTGATAACCTCACCGTTCCCCCACCCAGACCCGTCTCCCCGATGCCCAGTGAACCCGCGCTGCTGTTACGTCACCACCGCCCTTTCATCGCGTTCTGGCTGGCGCGCATCTTCACCGCCAGCGGCTTCCAGATGCTCACCGTGGCCATCGGCTGGAACCTCTACCAACTGACCGGCAACGTGCTGGACCTGGGTTTGGTCGGCCTGGTGGAGTTCGTACCGCGGGTACTGTTCATGCTGCACACCGGCCATGTGGCCGACCGCTATGAACGGCGCAAGGTCGCAGCCATCTGCCAGACCGTTCAAGCGTTGATCGCGCTATCCCTGGCAATCGGCGGACTAACCGGCAATGTCACCCGCGAGATGATTTTTATCCTGGCATTCCTGCTGGGCGCAGCCCGCTCGTTTGAAATGCCCACCACCCAGGCCCTGCTTCCGAGCATCGTGCCCACGGCGCTGTTCCCCCGCGCGGTGGCGTCGTCGCAGTCGGCGCAGCAATTGGCCACCATCGTGGCGCCGGCGCTGGGCGGTCTGCTGTACGCCTTTGGCAGTGTCTGGGTCTACGGCCCCACGGTGGTGCTGTACCTGATCGCCTGCGTGCTGACCCTCAACCTGCCCGCGCGCCAGACGCCGCTGAACAAGGCCAAGGCGACCATGGATTCGTTGCTGGCCGGGATTCGTTTTATCCGCAGTCGGCCGGACATCCTCGGCGCGATTTCCCTGGACCTGTTCGCCGTATTGCTGGGCGGCGCCACGGCCTTGCTGCCGGTGTTCGCCAAGGACATTTTGCTGACCGGGCCGTGGGGCCTTGGGCTGCTGCGCTCGGCGCCAGCGGTCGGGGCGTTGTTGATGTCGTTGTGGCTGGCGCGGTTTGCCGTCGACCGGCATGTGGGGCGGATCATGTTTACGGCAGTCGGGGTGTTTGGCGTAGCCACCATCGCGTTCGGCCTGTCGACCTCGTTCTGGTTCTCCCTGGCGGTGCTGGTGGTATTGGGCGCAGCGGACATGATCAGCATGGTGATCCGCGCCTCGTTCGTGCAACTGGAAACCCCGGACGAAATGCGCGGCCGGGTGAGCGCGGTCAACGGGCTGTTTATCGGCGCGTCGAATCAGCTGGGCGAGTTCGAGTCCGGGATCACCGCCCACTGGTTCGGCACCGTGCCCGCCGTGGTCATGGGCGGCATCGGCACGCTGGTGGTGACCGGGGTCTGGATCAAACTGTTCCCGACCCTGGCCAACCGCGACCGCATGCATGTGCCGGTGGAAGAACCCGCCAAGGTTTAGAAGACCTTGTCGAGGGTGACGGGAAAGTCCCGCACCCGCTTGCCGGTGGCGTGATACACCGCGTTGGCCACCGCCGCCGCCACCCCGACAATCCCGATCTCGCCGACGCCCTTGGACCCAAGGGCGTTGACGATCTCGTCGTGTTCTTCGACAAACAGCACATCAATCTCGCCGATATCCGCGTTTACCGGAATGTGGTATTCGGCCAGGCTGTGGTTCATGGAGCGACCCAATGCGTGATCGACCTGGGTCTCCTCATGCAACGCCATGCCGATGCCCCAGACCACACCGCCGAGAATCTGGCTACGGGCCATCTTCGGATTGACCACCCGCCCGGCCGCAATCGCACTGACCACCCGGCTGACCTTGACGGTGCCCAGGTCCTCATCCACCCGCACTTCGACAAACACCGCCGAATGCGTGGCAGAGGCATAGCCTTCGCGCTGTTTGCCCGGCTCGCAATCCACCTGCACTTCCAGCGCCTGCTCGCCGCTGTCTTGCACCAATTGCGCCAGGGAGATGCGCTGGTCACCGGCGTGCAGCTGGCCATTCTCAAACCGCGCCGACTCAGCGTCTTTGAACGCCGGGTAAGTCTTGCGTGCAATGTCCCACAGCTTGGCGTTCAACGCTTCACAGGCCTGTTGCACCGCACTGCCCACCGACGACACGGTAAACGAGCCGCCCTGCAATGGCGCCGTCGGCAGCGATGAATCCCCCAGCAGGAATGTTACGTCGCCTACCGGCACGCCGCTGGCCTGGGCGGCGATCTGCGCCATGACCGTGTAGGTGCCGGTGCCGATATCGGTGGTGGCGCTGCTGACCGTGAGCTTGCCCAGGTGGTCGATCCGCGCCTTGGCGCTGGCTTTCATTTGCAGGGCCTCCCACACCCCGCCGGCCATGCCCCAACCAACCAGTTGGCGACCATCGCGCATGCTTCGCGGCTCCGGGTTGCGCTGGCTCCAGCCAAAACGCTCGGCACCTTCGCTGTAGCATTCGCGCAACGCTTTGCTGGACCAGGGCTTGTCTTCGTTCTGATTGCGCTCGGCATAGTTGATCAACCGCAATTGCACCGGGTCGATGCCCAGGGCGCAGGCCAGTTCATCCATGGCGCATTCCAGGCCGATCACCCCCAGCGCTGCGCCGGGAGCGCGCATGTCCAGCGGTGTGAACACGTCCAGCGGCACCAGCTTGTAGGTCAGCAGCACGTTATCGCAGTGATAGAGCATGCCGCTCCATTCCACCACGTGTTCGCTGAAGTCCTCGAAGCGCGAGGTCTGGCCGATGGCGGTGTGGCCCAAGGCAAGCAAGCGGCCATTGGCGGCAGCACCCAGTTGCAGGCGCTGCAAGGTGCGCGGGCGATAACCAAAGGTGAACATCTGCTGGCGCGTGAGGGTGACGCGCACCGAACGCTTCAGGGCCAGCGATGCCATCACTGCCAGCGGCAACTGGTACTGCGGGCGCAGACCGGAACCAAAGGCGCCGCCGACGAACGCGGCAAAGATCCGCACCTGGCTTTTATCCAGGCCGAAGACTTTCTGCACATAGGCCTGGCAGTTCTGCGGGCCCTGGGTCTTGTCGTGGATATGCAGGGTGCCGTCCGGCTGATACAGCACGGTACTGGCGTGGGGTTCCATGGGGTTATGGTGTTCGATGGGCGTGCTGTAGTGCAGATCCAGGCTCGTGGCGGCGCCGGTCCATTCGGCCTGGAAGTTGCCGCGCGGCTTGGGCGGTGTTTGCGGCGACGGGTGCGCCTGCTCCTGCAAGGCCAGCAGATCAGTCTCGGCAGGCTCGGCGGCGTATTCGATCTGCACCAGGGAACCGGCGTGGCGCGCCAGCTCCAGGTTGTCGGCAATCACCAATGCCAACGGCTGGCCGCTGTAGAGCACGCGGTCGTTGTACAGCGGGCGAAACGGCGAGCCGTCGGCGGCATCGGCATCGGCGTAGCTGTCGTCGTAGCTGGCCAGTTTCGGGCGGTTGAGGTGATCGAGCACCATCACCACACCGGGCAGCGCCAGGGCTTGGGACGCATCAATGCGGATGACCCGGCCCTTGGCGATGTTGCTCGACACCACGCTGCCGTGCAGCAAGCCATCCTCGGGAAACTCACCGGCATAGCGCGCTTGCCCGGTGACCTTGAGCAGACCGTCGACCCGGTCCAACGGTTTGCCGATTGCGCTCATGACGTGGCTCCTGCAACAGCGGCATCGCTCAGGGCGCGAATGATCGCGCGGCGTGCCAGTTTGATCTTGAAGCCGTTGTGCTCCAGCGGCTCGGCGTCCAGCAGCAGAGTTTCAGCGGCAGTGCTGAAGGTTTCGCGGCTGACGGACTGGCCGATCAGCGCGGCTTCCACCGCGCGATCACGCCATGGCTTGTGGGCGACGCCGCCCAGGGCCAGGCGAGCGTCGACGATCACATCGCCATCCAGCTCCAGCGCCGCCGCGACGGATACCAGGGCGAAGGCGTAGGAAGCCCGGTCACGGATTTTCAGATAGTGGCTGTGGGCAGCCAGGTGGTCGGCAGGCAACTCGATGGCGGTGATCAGTTCGTCGTCGGCCAACTGGTTATCCCGCTGGGGCGCATCGCCCGGCAGCCGGTGAAAGTCGGCGAACTCGATGACCCGCGCACCACCCCGGCCCTGCACATGCACCCGCGCATCCAGGGCGGCGAGGGCCACGCACATGTCAGAAGGATGGGTGGCAACGCACTGGTCACTGGCGCCGAGGATCGCGTGGATGCGGTTCAAACCGACCCGCGCCGGGCAGCCACTGCCGGGCTCGCGTTTGTTGCAGGGCACGGCGGCGTCATAGAAGTAGTAGCAACGGGTGCGTTGCAGCAGGTTGCCGCCGGTACTGGCCATATTGCGCAATTGCGGCGAGGCGCCGGCGAGGATGGCCTGGGACAGCAGCGGGTAACGTTCCTCGATCAGCGGGTGCCAGGCCAGGTCGGCGTTGCTCACCAGGGCACCGATCATCAAGCCGCCCCCGGGAGTTTCTTCCACGTCGCGAAGTGGCAGCCCGGTGATATCAATCAGGTGCTCCGGGCGGCTGATGTTCTCTTTCATCAGGTCCAGCAGGTTGGTGCCACCGGCGATAAACCGCGACGCCGGGCTGACCAGGTGCACCGCCTCCTGCACGTCGGCCGGCTTGCTGTAATGGAAGGGATTCATTGCTCACCTCCCTGCACGCGGCACGCCGGCAAGGCTTCTTCGATGGCATCGCGGATGTTGTTGTAGGCGCCGCAGCGGCACAGGTTGCCGCTCATCAGTTCCTGGATTTGCGCGGTGTCGTGGGCGCGGCCTTCACGGGCCAGGCCCACCGCCGAGCAAATCTGCCCCGGCGTGCAGTAGCCACACTGGAAGGCATCGTGCTTGATAAAGGCCTGTTGCATCGGGTGCAGGTTGTCACCCGAGGCCAGGCCTTCGATGGTGGTCAATTCGGCACCGTCGCACATCACCGCCAGGGTCAGGCAGGCGTTCACCCGTTTACCGTTGAGCAACACGGTGCAGGCGCCGCACTGGCCGTGGTCGCAGCCCTTCTTGGTGCCCGTCAGGTCCAGTTGCTCGCGCAGCAGGTCCAGCAGGGTGGTCCAGGGCAATACATCCAGTTGGATGGGGTCCCGATTGAGGGTCAGGCGTATCGGATGACTGACGAACGGCTTGGCCGCCGCGCCATTGGGGGTTGCGCTCATAAACACCTCACGGATTGGTGTGCAATCGCGGCGTTCAGAAAAGTCGCCGTCTTAGCGGTCCGACTTCCGGAGTTTATGAGCGTTCAAGGCAATTGATGGGTGGCGATCAGCGAATGCCGAGGGTGGTGACCAACTGGTTGCGCGGTGGGTTGATCGAGGTGTTGCTGTACTGGAACGTGCCGCCGGCTTCGACATTATCCAGCTGGAACGTATAGATGTAGCCCATCAACGTTCCCGCGCCGCTGCATGGCTGGCTGATGGAACCCACCTGGCAGATGGCGGTGGTGCTGATACGGGGCACCGACGCGCCGTCGAAAAATGCCTGTGGGCTGTTGCCCAGGCCGACTTCCATCACGTACACCAGTGTCTGCCCGCGGTGCGTGCACATCTGGGTGCTGTCGGCCCGCTCGGGAATGGTTTCAGTGCACTTGGCCGACTGAACCTTGAATACCCGCACCTCGCTCAACGCCGGTGCAGGCGCGCCCCACGCCGGTGCCGCACCGAGCCACAGGCCGATGCAACCGAACAGAGCTAGACTCCAGGCGCTGGCTTTTTTCATGCTGTCGATGACCCTGTAATAAACGTCGGCGCAGTATGCCTCAAGGCCATGATCAAGCCTATGCGCCACTGGCCCTCGGCTGCTGGTATGATGCGCCGCTTTTTCCGATCCTCTCTGGAACCACAGGCGCTTGGCGCAGTTTGTGCTTTGACTTAGAGGTCAACAAATAACGACGCAAAATAGCGTCACAGGGAGCAGGCATGCTGGAAAAGCTGTTTCAACTCAAGGCACACAACACGAATGTGCGCACCGAGATTCTCGCGGGCGTCACCACCTTCCTGGCCATGGCCTACATCCTGTTCGTCAACCCGAGCATTCTCGGCGAGACCGGCATGGACAAGGGCGCGGTCTTTGTCGCGACCTGCCTCGCGGCGGCCATCGGTTCCACCGTGATGGGCCTGATCGCCAACTACCCGATTGCCCTGGCACCGGGCATGGGCCTCAACGCATTCTTCACCTACACCGTGGTCCTGCACATGGGCCACACCTGGCAAGTGGCGCTGGGTGCGGTGTTCATCTCGGCAGTGCTGTTCTTCCTGCTGTCGATCTTCCGCATCCGTGAATGGATCATCAACAGCATCCCGCTGCCCCTGCGCTCGGCGATTGCGGCGGGTATCGGCCTGTTCCTGGCGCTGATCGCCCTGCACAACGCCGGCATCGTGGTCAGCAACCCGGCCACCATGGTGGGCCTGGGCGACTTGAAACAACCCGCGCCGATCCTCGCCACCCTCGGCTTCGCGCTGATCGTTGCGCTGGAAGCCCTGAAAGTGCGCGGCGCGGTATTGATCGGCATCCTGGTGGTGACCATCGCCTCCATCGTGCTGGGCTTCACCCCGTTCGGCGGCGTGATGTCGATGCCACCTTCGCTGGCCCCGACCTTCCTGCAACTGGACATCAAAGGCGCCCTGGACATCGGCCTGGTGAGCGTGATCTTCGCGTTCCTGTTCGTCGACCTGTTCGACAACTCCGGCACCCTGATCGGCGTCGCCAAGCGCGCGGGTCTCATGGGCAAGGACGGCCACATGCCGAAAATGGGCCGTGCGCTGATCGCTGACAGTACGGCGGCCATGGCCGGCTCGCTGCTGGGCACCTCGACCACCACCAGCTACATCGAATCGGCGGCGGGCGTGAGCGCCGGTGGCCGTACCGGTTTGACCGCCGTGGTGGTCGCGATCCTGTTCCTGCTGGCGCTGTTCTTCTCGCCACTGGCGGCCAGCGTTCCGGCCTTCGCCACCGCACCGGCGCTGCTGTTCGTGGCCGTGCTGATGACCTCGGGCCTGGCCGAAATCGACTGGGACGACATCACCGTCGCCGCACCGGTGGTGATCACCGCCCTGGCGATGCCATTCACTTATTCCATCGCCAACGGCATTGCCTTCGGTTTCATCGCCTGGACCGCCATCAAGCTGCTTTCGGGCCGCTACCGTGAGCTGAACCCGGCGCTGGTGATCCTGTCGATTCTGTTTGTGATCAAGCTGGGCTGGTTCAACGCATGACTTTTGACGCCGCAAGCTACACCGTTCAACTGGAAGAAAAGGTCACGCGCCTGCGTGACCTGCTGGCGCCGTTCGACGCGCCAGAGCCTCAGGTTTTCGACTCGCCGTTGCAGAACTTCCGCCTGCGGGCGGAGTTCCGCCTGTGGCGCGAAGAGGGTCAGCGCCACTACGCAATGTTCTCCCAGGACGACAAGCGCACACCGATCCTCATTGAAGAGTTTCCGATTGCCAGCCTGCGCATCAACCAATTGATGCCGCAACTCAAGGCCGCCTGGCAAGCCAGCGCCGCCCTGAGCCACAAGCTGTTCCAGGTGGAGTTCCTCACCACTTTGGCCGGCGACGCGATGATCACCCTGTGCTATCACCGACCGCTGGACGAGCATTGGCATACGGCGGCGAACAAGCTGGCGGCAGACCTGAACGTCAGCATCATCGGCCGCTCCAAGGGCAAGCGCGATGTGATCGGCCGCGATTACGTGGTCGAGAAACTCGACGTCGGCGGTCGCACCTTCAGCTATCGCCAGCCTGAAGGCGCGTTCACCCAGCCCAACGGCACGGTGAACCAGAAGATGCTCAACTGGGCATTCGAAGCCCTGGGCGATCGCAGTGATGACCTGCTGGAGCTGTACTGCGGCAACGGCAACTTCACCCTGCCCCTGGCCACTCGCGTGCGCAAAGTGCTGGCCACCGAGATCAGCAAGACTTCAGTGAACGCGGCCCTGAGCAACCTCGATGAAAACGCGGTGGATAACGTCACCCTGGTGCGTTTGTCTGCCGAAGAGCTGACCGAGGCCTTGAATGAAGTGCGGCCGTTCCGCCGCCTGCACGGCATCGACCTCAAGAGCTACGAGTTTGGCAGCGTGTTCGTCGACCCGCCGCGTGCCGGCATGGACCCGGACACCTGCGAGCTGACCCGGCGCTTCGAGAACATCCTGTACATCTCCTGCAACCCGGAGACGTTGGCGGCGAACATTGCGCAACTGCATGACACGCACCGAATTACCCAGTGCGCGATGTTTGACCAGTTCCCGTGGACGCACCACATGGAATCGGGTGTGTTGCTGACCCGGCGTTAAATCCCCAGCACTGCAAAGATCAAAATGTGGGAGCCGTCGAGCTTTAGCGAGGCCGCGATGGCGGTGGGTCAGACAGAAAAATGTCATCAGTCCCGCCGCCATCGCAGCCTCGCCAAGGCTCGACAGCTCCCACAGTGGATCGGTGTGTTAGCCGATATAGCCATCATGCCGATGGCTGGAAATACCCCGCCAACGCCCGCAGATCCTGCTCGTTCAGCAACCCTGCAAAATACTTCAGTTGTATCCGCGCCAGCAGATACGCATGCCGCGCATCCGCCAGGTCGCGGCGTGCCGTGAACAGTTGCTGCTCGGCATCCAGCACATCGAGGTTGACGCGCTCGCCACCGGTCACGCTTTTCTTCGTCGCCGTCACCAGGGCGGTGGCCGAGCTGACCGCCATTTCATACGCCCGCACTTTGGCCGCGCCGCTGGTGTTGAGGTTGAATTGCTTGCGCAGTTCGATCAGCGTCCTGGCGGTCTGCGCGTCCAGTTCATATTGCGCCTGGGACAGTTGATTGGCGGCCTGGCGCGTCGACGCCGACACCGAGCCACCGGCGAACAGCGGCAGGCTGACCTGGATGCCGACGCTGTTGGTGTCGTACTTCTGGTTGTAGCTGCTTTCCGAATCCGAGCTGGTCTGGCGGCTGCTCGCATACAGGCTGACCTTGGGCATGTGCCCGGCGCGCTTGCGCTCCACTTCGTATTCGGCGACGTCCAGCGCGTGGTGCTGGGATTTGAGCTCCGGGTTGTTGGCCATCGCCATTTCCCGCCAGGTCTCGAAACGGTTGGGCTCCAGCGGCGGGATCTCGAACTGGCGAGTCAGCGGCGCCAACTCGTCTATCTGCAACGGCTGGCCCACAATCGCTTCCAGCTCGCGCAAGGCTGCGTCCTGGGTGTCCAGGGATTCGATCTCTTCGGCCTGGGCCAGGCTCAGGCGTGCCTGGGTTTCCAGCACATCGGTGCGGGTGCCCTCGCCGCCCTTGAGCAGCCGTTCATTGAGTTGCAGGCGCTCGGCATACGCGCGTTTCTGGGCGCGGCTCAGCTCGATCCGCTCCTGGGCCAGCAACGCCTGGCTGTAGGCGCTCAACACCCGCACGGCCAGTTCCTGGCTCTTGCTGCGAAAGCGTTCATCGGCAAACAGCGCCTGCGCTGCACCCTGGCGATAGCGCGCATAGGCTTCGTAATCGAGCAGCGGTTGTTGCAGGGTCAGGGTCGAGGCATAGCTGCGGTAATCGCGGTCGCTGGTGACGTTGCCCACCGCCGTCGACTGGGTGACTTCGGATTCATTGCGCGAGTTGTTGTAGCTCCAGGACAGGTTCGGCAACAGCCCGGCGCGGCCGATGATGCGGTTTTCCTCGCCGGCCTCGCGCTCCTGGATTGCCGCCTGAAACGTCGGATCGTTGCGCAGGGCCAAGTCATAGGCGTCGAGCAATCCCAGCGCCTGAACCGATCCACTGCAGGCACAACACAGACCGAATAACAGCGCCTTCATTCTTCCACCAACGCCATGTGAGTCCGATCCATCAAGGGTTTGAACAGGTAGTTGAGCATCGAGCGCTCACCGGTTTTGACGAACGCTTCCACCGGCATGCCCGGGCGAATCTGCAAGCCGTCGAGCTGGCGCATGCCAGCTGCACTGACCTGGGCGCGCAAGGTGTAATACGGCTCATCGGTGCGCTCGTCGACCTGGCGGTCGGCCGACACCAGCGTCACTTCACCGGCAATGCGTGGGGTGGTGCTCTGGTTGAACGCCGAGAACAGCAACTCCACCGGCAAGCCCGGGTGCACCTTGTCGACCATCTGCACAGGCACCCGCGCTTCCACCAGCAGTGGTTCGCCCTGGGGCACGATGTCCATCAGCGCCTGGCCGGGCTTGATCACGCCGCCTTCGGTGTACACCTCCAGCCCCACCACCACGCCAGTCGCCGGCGCGCGCACCAGGCTGTTGGCCAGTTCGAATTCGGCCGAGGCCAACCGGTTGCGCAAGTCGTCGCTGCGGGTGCGGGTTTCGGCCAGTTGGCCGCGCAGGTCTTTCTGGAAGTCTTCGCCGAGCTGGCGGATGCGCAGGCGCAGTTCAAGGACTTGCCGTTGCAACTGGCCGATGCGGCCGAAATCCTCGGCAATCGCACCGTCGAGCTGGGCATACAGCCGTTCATTTTCCAGCAGCCGATTGCGCGGAATGTAGCCGTCCCGCGCCAGCTCGCGCAGGCCTTGCAGTTGTTCATTCATCGCGGTGCGTTGCAGCACTTTGCTGGCCTGGGATTCCCGGGTGCCGCGCAATTGTGCCTCGGCCCCGGCGATGGTTTCCCGCAGGCCTTGCTGCTCCGTGGCCAGGGCCTGGGCGCGACTGCTGAACAGTTGCCGTTGCAGGCTCAAGGTGGCGGCGGCCTCAGGCTCGTTCAGCAGTTCGGGGCCGAAGACGATGGCCGACAAGCCTTCGCTCTCGGCACTCAAGCGCGCTTCGCTGGCCCGGGACGCAATGAACTGGCTGCGCAAAGACTGCATCTGCCCGCGCAACGGGGTTTCCTTCAGGCGGATCAATACCTGGCCGGCGCTTACCACCTCGCCATCGCGCACCTCGATCCGCTCGACGATCCCGCCCGCGGGGTGCTGCACCGTCTTGCGGTGCCCCGACACCATGACCTTGCCGGACACCGCCACGCCCTTGTCCAACGGTGCCAGCGCGGCCCAGCCAAGGAACCCGGCAAACCCGCCGAGCACCAGCAACCAGCCCAGGCGCGCGTATTTTTTATCGTCCAGCGCCAGCACGTTGTTCACCGGCGGCACGCTGTTGTCCGTCACAAGCACAGGTCGGCTCATGCTTTTTTTCCTTCACCGAGGCGGTAGCTCATGCTCATCGCCGACACCGGTTTGGGCGGCGCGGCCGCCGGTTTCTGCGTGGCCTCCAGCACCCGCGCCGTGGGCCCGAACGCCTGCAACTGGCCGTCCCGCAGAATCAGTAATTGGTCCGTCAACGCCAGCACAGGGGTCTTGTGGGTGATCAGCACCAGCGTGCGACGCTGCGCCTTGAGCAAGGTGATGGCATGGAGCAAGGCCTGCTCGCCGGCCTCATCGAGATTGGAATTGGGCTCATCCAGTACGATCAGCGCAGGCACGCCGTACAGCGCCCGCGCCAGCGCGACACGTTGCTTCTGCCCGCCGGACAACCCGGCACCGCCCTCCCCCAGTTGGGTGTCGTAGCCTTGGGGCAACTGCAGGATCAGTTGATGCACGCCGGCCATTTGCGCGGCAGCGAGCACCTTGTCCGAATCCACGGTGCCGAAACGCGCGATGTTGTCGGCGATGCTGCCGGCGAACAGCTGGATGTCCTGGGGCAGATACCCAATGTGCGGGCCGAGTTGCTGCTTGTCCCATTGCGCCAGGTCCGCGCCGTCCAGCCGAACCTTGCCGGCCAAGGGCGCCCAGGCCCCCACCAGCAACCGCGCCAGGGTCGACTTGCCGCAACCGGAAGGCCCGATCACGCCCAGCACGTCACCGGCAGGCAGGCTGAACCCGAGGTTGGCCAACGCAGGCCGACGACTGCCGGGCGCACACGCGCTTACCTGCTCGACCGTCAACTGGCCGCTGGGCGCCGGCAAGCTCATGCGCTCGGTGCGCGCCGGATTGGCCGCCAGCATCAGGGTCAAACGGTCATAGGCCAGGCGCGCCGAACTCCACTGTTTCCACACGCCGATCAGTTGGTCGATAGGGCTCAGTACCCGCCCCATCAGGATCGAGCCGGCGATCATCATGCCCGGCGTAATAGCCCCCTGCACCGCCAGCAATGCGCCCAGACCGAGGACCAATGACTGCAACGCCAGGCGTACGCCCTTGGACCAGGCACTGATGGCAGCGGTCTTTTCACTGGCCAGGTTCTGCGCCGTCAGAAACGCCTGGTGCTGGGCAAACCAGCGCGCACGCAGGGTTGCCAGCATGCCCATGGCTTCGATGGCTTCGGCATTGCGCAGGTTGGCCGTGGCCTGCTGGCTGGCGCTGATCGACAGCTGATTGGCCTGAGTCAACGGTGCCTGGCAGATGTGCTGGTTGGCCCACGCCAGCGCCATCAGCATCAGCGCACCGGCCAGCGCCAGGACGCCGAGCCAGGGGTGGAACAGGAAGATCACCAGCAAGTACACCGGAAACCACGGCGCATCAAAAAATGCGAACAGCGCCTGGCCGGTGGCGAACTGGCGCAAGGTCGTCAGGTCGCTCAACGCCTGCCCGGCCGCCTGGGTACCGCCCTTGAGTTGCGCCTCGAACGCGGCGTCGTACACCCGCTGGTTCAGGCGCATGTCCATCTGTGTGCCAAGGCGGATCACCACCTGGCTGCGCACCCACTCCAGCGCGCCCATCAAGCCGAACAAGCCAAGGATCATCAGCGTCAGCATCAACAGGGTCATCGAGTTGCCGGAGGCCAGCACCCGGTCGTAGACCTGCAACATGTACAGCGCCGGGGCCAGCATCAACAGGTTGATCACTGCCGAAAACAGGCCAATGTTGAGGAAGCCACTTTTATAGGCCGTGAGAGCGGCCAGGGTTTCGTTGCCGGCATGGCGCATCGAGGGAGTCTCATGGGGAAAATCGGGAAGCGCCGCCCGCGTTTGACACGCTGCGCGCCGCTGCGCAGAATTTGCCACCGCCGTCGCCCTGGCCTTCGAAACTCACGGCGACGACGGGGTTTACGCAGCGAATGGGAGAGCGATCTTCCATTCGCTTTTTTCATTGCACAGCCACATCAGGCAGCGAGTGCCCAGTCCTGTGCAACGTCCTGCACGCCTACCAGGGCGACGTCGGTGGTGGTTGCCGTAGCGTGTGCTGCCAGGCCGGCCGAGATCTCGTCGAAGGTGTTGGCGGTGGACAGGCCGAAGTCGTCCAGCAGGTTGTTGAGCACGGTTTCCAGTGCCGAGGTGTTGCCTTGCATCAGGCTGTAGATCACGTTCTGAACGTCATTGCCGACGCGGCCTGCACCTTGTGCCGCGCTCAAGTCGAGGCCGTTGAAAGCCACTTTGAACGCATCGAGGGTGAAGTCGCTGCCATTGCCGCCGCCCAGGCCGGTGCCCAGTTGAACGTTATCCAGGCTGCCCCACAGGTAGTGGTTTTCGTTGTGGCTGGCTGGCAGCGCCGGGTTGAATACGTAGTGCAGGCCGTTGCTGGTGTTGCTGTCGGCAATGAAGGCGTAGTCGGAATTGTTGGCGCCGTGGGTCGAATACTGGTCGCCGCTCAGGGAGCCGTTGCTGAAGCCGCCGGTGTTGCTGCTGCCGTGCCCCGCAGTGTTGAACCCCAGTGCCCAGTCGGTCAGGTAGTCCGAGACGGAGTAAGCACCGAGCGCAGCTTCGTAACTAACAGAAATAGTCATCACTTAACCTCGTTATAAACAACACGATTGATCAGCACGCTCATACAGCGCACTTTTTGCCCACCCTTGGGCAAAACCGTTGGTTGATAAAGTGCCGTGGCACCTTGATCAGAACTTGTATTCGAGCATCCCGCTCAACGTTCGCCCGCGCGCCAGGCTCAGGTTATTGGCGTCCCCCATGGCAACGAAGTAGGCCTCATCGGTGGCGTTTTCCAGCGCCAGGGCGATGTTCAATTGGTCGGTCATCCAGTAGCTGGCGTACAGGTCATAGAGGGTGTACTGGGGCCATAGCGCCTGGTCGATGAAGTCATAACCTTGTGAGTCGAGGTTCTCGCCATTGCCTGAGCTGTAGCGCACGCGGACGCCCATATCGAGTCGCTTTTCCAGGAAGCGCGCGCCCAGGGTCAGCGAGCCGCGATCAGCCGGCATATAGGTGGCGTTGCCCATGATCCGGCCACAGCTTTCCTTGTTGTTGGCGACATCGTCGTCCAGCACCTCATACGTGGTCACCGGGCGCAGGCCGATCGTGCCGTTTGGCCGGGTGTAGCGTTCATAGCGTGTGGTGGACGGCCCGTTCTTCTTCGCCCCGCCCATGTAATAGTTCTTCGAGCAGAACTCATTACTGCCGATCATGTGGGTGTAACTAAGGTTGGCGTACGCCCGCCCCATGTCGTAGTTGAGCTGGTACTCCACCCCCCGAAAGCGCGTGGGGTTGGTGTTATTGACGTACGCCATCGTGCCGAGAAAACCGCCGACGGAGGTCTCCGGCAAACTGACGCTGTGATTGAGGAAAGAGAAGTTCTCGATCCGGGTATCGAAGTAAGCCACCTTCATGCCCAGGCGGTCGTCACCGAACAGCAGTCCCTCTTTGAATACGTTCACGCCCATTTCCCAGTCCCGCGACTCTTCGGGTTTCAGGAACGGGTTGGGAAACACCCGCTCTGATGAGCTGCCACCGTGAGGACGCCCGGTCATGAAGGTTTCCGTCACCGCCGGCGGGCGCCAGCCCTTGCCCCAGCGGGCGTAGAGTTGCATCCAGTCCAGCCCCGGCTTTATGCCGATACCGAACGTGGGAGAGAACTGGCCCTCTTCTCTATCAATGTCGAACACTTCCTCGACACGCTTGGCACCTACCGTGCTGCTGTAGAACCGATCGCGCCGGTACAGCGTCATCCCGGTGACCCCTTCCAGCCGATAGCGGTCGTACCGCAAGCCCGCATCCAGCGTCAGCCAGTCGCCATATTCGTACTGCAGGTTGTTGAACAGGCTGGCGATGGTGCGTTTGCCACCGGGCGTCCCGCCTTCAACGTAAGGCAACAAGCCGGAAAGGTTAGTGGCCTCGACCTTGTTGGTACTGGGCTTGAACTTGTCTTGATACACCTCCACGCCGTAGTTCCAACTCACATGACCCAACGCATCGAAGTCGAACCGCGATGTGTTGTCGCCCTGTACACCCCAGGTATCGGTCTGAAAATGATCCGTGTAGCCCGCCACATAGTTGCCGGAGGTCAGCGACGCGGTGTTGGGCGCATTGTCCCGGTCCATCTGTGTGGTGACGTAGTAGACCTTGGCCTTGAAATCGATCAGCGGGTTATCCGGCGTGTAGCGATAATCCAGTCCGACGTTCCTGGCATTGAGGTTGTTCTTGCTGACGCGTTGGTAGTACACGCTCTGGTTATCCGGGGCGGTGTAGGCCCACGCGTCATTGCTGTCGCTGTCACTTTCCAGGTAGCTCAGTTGCACCCGTTGGTCATTGGGCAGGTTCAGGCCGAACTTGACGATTTGCGAGCGGGTCACGCTGCCGGTGTCACCGACCTCACTGTTCAGCCAATCGTCGAAGGCCGCAGGCTGGGAGTCACGGGCGCGCAAATGAGTACCCAGTTTCTGGTCGTTGTGGGTACCGGCGCGGTAGTCGCCAAAATGCCGTTCGCTGTACCCCAGCAGCACGTCGCCGCGCTCGTCGCCAAAGGCAAACACACCGCTGCCGTTGAAATAGGTGCCGTTACCCAGTTCACCAATCCCGCTACCGGCACGCAGACGCCCGCCATAGTCCTTGCCATCGGCCAGGAACTCACTGGCCTCCAGGGTCTTGAAGGATGCAATCCCGCCCAACACGGCAGCACCGCCCTGCCCGGACTGGCTGCCCTTGTCGATTTCGATGCTGGAGATGAATTCCGGGTCGATCAACATCGTGCCGTTGCGCTGCTGGTGGCCGTTGACGTTGAAGTTCTGGCGCATGCCGTCGATGTTCATGTTGACCCGGCCGTAGTCCTGCACGCCGCGGATGTTCACCGACAGGCCCGGGTCACGCTGGTTGACGGCGGTGTACACGCCGGCGGTTTCTTCGAGCATGTCGGCGGCGTGGCGTGGTGGGCGTTTGTCGATCTGCTCGCGACTGATCACGGCCACCGAGCGCGGTGTGTCGTACACCCAGTCGCTTGGCTTGCCGTTGGTGTTGCCGGTGATGGTGGTGGTGCCCACGGTCAGCGCACCGTCATGGTCGGCGCCGACGCGAGTCAGCGTCACCTGCCGGTCCCCGGTAAAGCGGTATTCCACCGGTGCACTGCCCACCAATCGGCCGAGGCCTTCCTGGGCGCTGTAACGGCCCTTGAGCGCGGTGCTGGTGAGGCCTTGCAGGCGCGCGCTGTCGAACAACACTTGCAACCCGGCCTGGTCGGCGAACGTCAGTACGGCAAGGCCCAAGGGTTGCGCCGCAATATCAAACGTCAACGTGACAGGCTGTGATTCACCGACTGGCGCCTCGGCGGCCTGCACCTGGCAGGCGGAGGCTAACAGCCCCAGGTGGATGGCAAGGGCCAACCGGCTACCGGTGTTGCGCCCCTTGGTGATTGCAGACATCGACGTTATCCCTTCGCTGACCATTCTTGTTTATGCGAATACTTCTCACTTAACAGGACGTGTCAGGCGTCGGAACTCAGTAAGGTTTTTTTGAAAGTTTTTTCAAAGGACGTAAACGGGGCCCGGCGACCCCATCAATAGATCAGGCTCAGCCCCGCCAGATCAAAGCGCTGCACCTGTAATTCTTCGGTCAGGGTGCCGAGGGCCGTGTCGAGCATATCGAGGCGGAACACGCCGCTGACTTCACGGGTGCCGAGGTCGGCATTGGTCAGCACCACCTTGCCCGGCCGGTAGCGGTTGAGCTGTTCGATGACCTTGGCCAGCGGCAAGCGGTCGAAGATCAGCACACCGCGACGCCAACTGGTGGCGCGCTCCAGGTCGAAGTCGTCGAGGGCGACCACGCCGTTCTCCGGGCTGTAGCGCGCAGCCTGGCCTTCCTTGAGCACCGTTGCTTTCTGCGGCAGCGCCTGCAGCGTGACGGCCACACTGTGCTGCAACACTCCGACCCAGGCCTGCCGGTCGTCCTCACGCTCGACCACAAACCGCGTGCCCAGGGCACGGGTTTGCCCGCTGGCGCTGTGCACCACGAACGGCCTTTTTTCCTCACCGGCCATGGGCGCCACATCAAAGATCGCCGAGCCTTTGATCAGGCTGATGCGCCGCTGCACACCGTCAAACTCCAGCTTGATCGCACTCGCAGAATCCAGTTGCACGCTGCTGCCGTCCGCCAGGTGCACGGTGCGCACTTCGCCTTTTTGGGTGAAGTAATCGGCCTGCATCTGCAGCAGCGCCTCAGGCCCGCGCACCCAGCCGACGCCCGCCACCACCAGCAACAGCGCAACACTCGCCGCCATGCGCCACGGCCTGCGCCGACGAGGGCCGCGCACCGGCGCAGCGGTAGCGGGCGGCCGCTGGCGATGCACCGTCTCATCGCGATGCACCTCGCCCAGCGCCGCCCACGTCTGCTCGGCAAAACGCAGCGCCGCTTCATGGCGGCTGTCTCTGGCGATCCATTGGCGCAGCTCGGCCTGCTCCTGATCGGTCAGGGCGCCGGCGTGCAGGCGCACCGCCCAATCGGCAGCCGCCTCGGTAATGCTGTGCTGTTGCGGACCCGGGCTATTCACGTGTGAATCTCGAATTTTTCGTTATATAACGCTGTGACGTCTGACCCCAGGTTTGTCGGTAATTCATTCGTCGGACGGCCCCGCCTCACCTTCCTGCAAACGCTGCATGACATACGCCAGCGCCTTGGCCAGGTGCTTTTGCACTGAGCTGTCGGAAATGCCCAGGTGGCGCGCGACCTGGGCATGGGTCATGCCCTCGATCCGGTTGAGGCGGAAAATCTGCCGGGTACGCTCCGGCAATTCCGCCAGTGCCTGCTTCAATGCCTGCCGCTGTTGCTGCGCCATCGCCTGAGCCTCCAACCCGGCCATTTCATCTTCAATCTCGGCCAGCGCCTCATGGGGCACGGAGTCGGTCTTGCGCCGCGCCTCCTGGCGGATATGGTCGATCAGCAGATTGCCGGCCGTGCGATAGAGATAGCCCTGGGAGTTGTCGATGCGCTCGCCGGCCGGCTTTTGCGCCAGGCGCAGGAAACTCTCCTGCACCAGGTCTGCGGCCAACTGCGGGTCCCGTACCTTGCGTGCGAGATACCCGCGCAGGGTATCGGCGTGCTTGAGAAACAGGCCTTTGAGATCCACGTCCGACAAACCGACTCCCTGGAATGTTAAGGAAACAGGCGGGCATCTTAAGCGTTGTCGAGAATGATTTTCAATTGATATCAACTCTGATCCACACAACGGTGGTTTTCATTCTGCGTTCGGTAATCGAACGGTTCCCACCCACGCGATTGACCAAATTAACCATTCAGTACATTTTATCGACATACATAAAAACAACAGTGGAGAACCTCTATGCCGCCCATCGTGCTGGTGCTTAACGGCCCCAACCTCAACCTGCTCGGCACTCGCGAGCCTGCCACTTATGGCCATGAAACCCTGGCCGACCTCGCCGCGTTGTGTGGTCGTAGCGCCGAACAGCTGGGGTTGAAAGTCGAATTCCGCCAGACCAACCACGAAGGCGAATTGCTGGACTGGATCCACGGCGCCCGCGCCCGTTGCGCCGGCATCGTGATCAACCCGGCAGCCTGGACCCACACTTCGGTGGCGATCCGCGACGCGCTGGTGGCCAGTGAAGTACCGGTGATCGAGGTGCACTTGTCCAACGTGCATGCCCGGGAAGCGTTCCGTCATCACTCGTTCGTCTCGCCGATTGCCAAGGCGGTGCTGGCCGGGTTTGGCAGCCACGGTTATCACCTCGCCCTCGAACATTTCAGCAAGACCTTGAAGGGATGAGCGCGGTGTCCAAACGTCGAATTCTGGCCGGCCTGATCGGCGCCGGCATCCAGGCTTCCCGCACCCCGGCCCTGCATGAGCATGAAGGCGATGCCCAGGGCCTGCGTTACCTCTATCGCCTGGTCGACCTCGACCGGCTACAGGTGGATACCCGCGCCCTGCCCGACCTGTTGACGGCGGCCGAACAGATGAACTTCACCGGCTTGAACATCACCTACCCGTGCAAGCAGGCGATCCTGCCGCTGCTGGACGAACTGTCGCCCGAAGCGCGGGGCATCGGCGCGGTGAACACCGTGGTGCTTTGCGACGGTAAACGCATCGGCCACAACACCGACTGCCTGGGCTTTGCCGAAGGCTTTCGCCGGGGCTTGAGTGATGTGGCTCGAAAGTTCGTGGTGCAGATGGGCGCGGGCGGCGCCGGGGCAGCAGTGGCCCATGCGCTGCTGGGTGAAGGCGTGGAACGCTTGAGTATTTTCGACATGGACGCCGAACGTGCCCGCAGCCTGGCGGACAACCTCAACCAGCATTTCGGTACCGGCCGGGCCCAGGCCGGCAATGACCTGGAAAGCGCCATGGCCGAGGCCGATGGCTTGGTGAATACCACGCCGATGGGCATGGCCAAGCTGCCGGGCATGCCGGTGCCGTTGGGCACCTTGCGCGCCGACTTGTGGGTAGCAGAGATCGTGTACTTCCCACTGGAAACCGAACTGCTGCGCAACGCCCGCGCCCTGGGTTGCCGCACCCTGGATGGCGGCAACATGGCGGTGTTTCAGGCGGTGAAGGCGTTTGAGTTGTTCACTGGCGAAGTGGCGGATGCAGAACGCATGCTCGCGCACTTCCAGAGCATGACCACCCAACTGTAGAAACCGGATCAAAAATGGGGAGCGGGCTTGCTCGCGAATGCGGAGTGTCAGCCACCGGATGTTTTACTGACCCACCGCATTCGCGAGCAAGCCCGCTCCCACATTTTGCTCGGTGTTGAACTCAAGCCTGCAGGTAGCGCAACACCGACTCGCAGATCATCGCCCGATGCCGCTGCTTAACCGCCTCATCCGACAACTCGATCTGAAAGATCTCGCTGAAGGTGTGGCGGTTCGACACCCGGTAAAAACTGAACGAGTTGATCAGCAGGTGCACGTCCAGCGGCTCCAGCCCTTCCCGGAACAACCCCAACTCGGCGCCCCGGCGCAACGTGGTGCCAAGGGCTTCGAGGATGTTGCTGTTCATCGCCTTGATCGACGTCGACTGCTTTACATACTCGGCGTTGTGGATGTTCTCGATGCTCACGATCCGCACAAAATCCACGTTCTGATCGTGGTGATCAAAGGTGAATTCCACCAGCCGGCGGATCGCTTCCCGGGGCTCCAGGGCCGTCAGGTTCATCCGTGTCTCGGTGTTGCGAATGTCGCCGTAGAGTTTCTCCAGCACCTCGACGTAGAGCTGCTCCTTGCTGCCGAAGTAGTAATAGATCATGCGCTTGGAGGTCTGGATACGCTCCGCGATCGCGTCCACCCGGGCGCCGGAAAGGCCCTGGGTGACAAACTCGACGATGGCTTCCTGGAGAATGTTCTCGCGGGTCTTTTCCGGGTTGTTCTTGCGGCTCTTGCGCGGTGCGGTGGCCGCGGCGGGAAGCTCGGAGGTCAGGGTCATGGTGCGCTCACGGCCTTAGGTGCAGGCGCTGATTATGGGCCGCGCCGCACGCCGAAGGAAGCGCCGGCACCTTACAACCTGGCCTGGCGCACCGCACCGCTGCGGGACTTGGCCATGGCCGCCAGGCGCACCGCCACGTTGGCCGCACCGTAGCCGGCGTAACCGTTCTTGCGCTGGATGATCTCGAAGAAAAACCGGCCCTCGAACGGTTCGGTATAAACGTGAAACAGTTCACCGCCCTGGGCATCGCGGTCGTAGAGGACGTTGTAATACGCGAGCTGGCTGAGGAACTCGTCATCGAAATCAAACCGCGCCGCCAGGTCATCGTAGTAGTTCAGCGGGATATCCAGCAGCGGCACGCCCGCATCCTTGGCCCGGCTGACCTCGGCGAAGATGTCCGCGCAGTCGAAGGCAATGTGGTGCACGCCCGAGCCGCGATAGCTCGACAGCGCGTGGGAAATCGCGGTGTTGCGGTTCTCGGAAATATTCAGCGGTAGGCGAATCGAGCTGCAACGGCTGCGCAGTGCCCGGCTTTTCACCAGGCCATAGGGGTCCGGCAGCACCACTTCGTCGTCGGCTTCGAAATCCAGCAAGCTTTTGTAGAACAACACCCAACTGTCGAGGCTGTCGGCGGGCAAGGCCATGGCCATGTGGTCGATGCGCAGCAGGCCGCCGCTGGCAGCGCTTGCGGGTTGCAGGTTGAAGTCGGTGTCGTAGAGGCCGCCTTCGCTCTGATCGACGAGGTAGATCAGGCTGCCAACCGGTGCGCGCACCGCTGCCAGCTCCAGCTCATTGGGGCCGACCAGCCCACGATACGGCTGGCCCTTGTAGGCCACCGCCCGCTCCAGGGCCTTGGCGCTGTCCTTTACCCGGATCGCCGTGGCGCACAACGACGGGCCGTGGGCCTCGAAGAAGTTATGGGCGAAGGAATAGGGTTCGCAATTGAGGATCAGGTTGATATCGCCCTGGCGCAACAGGCTGACGCTCTTGGATCGATGCTGCCCGGCCTTGACGAAGCCCAGGCGCTCCAGCCATGAAGTGAGCTTGGCACCGAGGTTTTCATCCACGGCAAATTCCAGGAATTCAATGCCGTCGTATTCGCTGGCGGCCGGGGTTTCAAACAGGATCTCGGGGACCTGCGTCGCTTCTTGCTCCAATCGCTGGCGGGTTTTCTCTTCGAGGTACAGCAGCGAGCGCAGGCCGTCGGCGGCATTCGCCCGGGTCGGCGCGGCGCGGAAGCCGTCGTTGAAGATTTCCAGGGACAACGGCCCGGTGTAGCCGCTCTTGATGATGGGGGCGAGAAAGCCCGCCAGGTCGAACTCGCCCTGGCCTGGGAAGCAGCGGAAATGCCGGCTCCATTCCAGTACATCCATCGCGAGGATCGGTGCATCGGCCATCTGCACAAAGAAAATCTTGTCGCCGGGAATCTCGGCAATCGCACTCGGGTCGCCCTTGAGAGACAGGGTGTGGAAGCTGTCGAGCAACACGCCCAGGCTCGGATGATCGATCTTGCGCACCAGGTTCCACACCTGCTGCCAGGTGTTGACGTGCCGGCCCCAGGCCAGCGCTTCATAGCCGATGCGCAAGCCCCGGCGGCCAGCGTGTTCGGCCAGCAGGCTCAGGTCATCCAGCAGAATGCTTTCATCGCCCACGGAATCGGCTGACGCGTTACTGCACACCAACACCAGGTCGGTGCCCAGCTCCTGCATCAAGTCGAACTTGCGCTCGGCCCGCTCCAGGTTGCGTGTCAGGCGGTCGCGGCGGCAGCCCTCAAAGTCCCGGAACGGCTGGAACAAGGTGATGGCAATGCCGAGGTCGGCGCACATTTGCCTAACTTCACGCGGACTGCCGTCGTAATACAGCAGATCGTTTTCGAAGATTTCCACGCCATCAAACCCGGCAGCCGCGATGGCTTCGAGTTTTTCCGGCAAGGTTCCGCTCAAGGAAACGGTGGCGATGGAGCGTTGCATGGGGCGACTCCCGGCATTGAGGCATGTCTTGTTTACGGCAAATTATTGGCCGCCAGGTTCATCACAGCAATTGAAATGTACGAACTGGTTAGTTTTATGGGCGATTATCGAACAGAATGGCAATCGGCGAATTGACGATTTTTTAGCCGCTGCGCACCATCGACAGCACATTGAGCCCCGCTTCCATTGAGCGGCCTCGGTTAACCAAGACCCTGAACACATCATAAAAATTTCAAAAAAACGGGTACTTCCTCATGCCTTCGCAAAATCCCGCCGTGGCCGTGGGCCACAGCAATCCCCATAGCGGCATCGGTGACAAAATCCGTGGCGCCATGGCTGTCGGTAAAACCCGCTGGGGCATGCTGGCCCTGGTGTTTTTCGCCACTACCCTGAACTACATCGACCGCGCCGCCCTCGGCGTGATGCAACCGATCCTGGCCAAGGAAATGAGCTGGACGGCGATGGACTACGCCAACATCAACTTCTGGTTCCAGGTGGGTTACGCCATCGGCTTTGTGCTGCAAGGCCGGTTGATCGACCGGGTCGGCGTCAAGCGCGTGTTCTTCTGCGCGGTGCTGCTGTGGAGCCTGGCCACCGGCGCCCACGGCCTGGCCACCTCGGCGGTGGGCTTTATGGTCTGCCGGTTCATTCTCGGGCTGACCGAAGCCGCCAACTACCCGGCTTGCGTCAAGACCACCCGCCTGTGGTTCCCCGCTGGCGAGCGTGCCGTGGCCACCGGGATCTTCAACGCCGGCACCAACGTCGGCGCGATGATGACGCCGATGCTGCTGCCGCTGATCCTCCACGTGTGGGGTTGGCAGGCGGCGTTCCTGTGCATGTCGGCACTGGGCGGGATCTGGCTGGTGCTCTGGGGCTTGAAGTACTACAACCCGGAAGACCATCCAAGCGTGAAGCAATCGGAACTGGACTACGTACAACAGGAAGTCGAACCGGAACAACCCCGCGTACCGTTCAGCCGGATCCTGCGCATGCGCGGCACCTGGGCCTTCGCCCTCGCCTACTCGATGACCGCGCCGGTGTTCTGGTTCTACCTGTACTGGCTGCCGCCGTTCCTGAATCAGCAATACAACCTGGGCATCAACGTGACTCAGATGGGCATCCCGCTGATCATCATTTACCTGACGGCGGACTTCGGCAGCATCGGCGGCGGGATCCTGTCTTCGTTCCTGATCGGACGCGGGATGAACCCGATCAAGGCGCGGCTGCTGTCGATGTTGCTGTTTGCCTGCTGCATCGTCGGAGTGATCATGGCCGCCGGCTCCAGCCACCTGTGGGTCGCGGTGTTTGCGATTTCCCTGGCCATCGGCGCGCACCAGGCCTGGACCGCCAACATCTGGAGCCTGGTGATGGACTACACGCCCAAGCACATGATGAGTACGGTGTTTGGTTTTGGCGGCATGTGCGCGGCCATCGGCGGGATGTTCATGACCCAGATCGTCGGCCATATCCTGACCGTGACCAACAACAACTACACCGTGCTGTTCACCCTGATTCCGGCGATGTACTTCATCGCGCTGATCTGGATGTACTTCATGGCGCCGCGCAAGATTCCGACCGTCGAGGTCTGAGTTTCCTACCTGCGCCGCTGCTGCCAGGCAGCGGCCAACCCGCTCAGGCAAATCACCCCGATCCCGACCACGGTGGTCAGGTCCGGGGTGTGGTTGAACACCAGCCAGCCCAACAACCCCGCAAACACGATCTGGCAATAGCCGAACGGCGCCAGCAGGGCCGGCGCTGCAAAGCGGAAGGCCTGGGTCAGCATCAAGTGTGCGGTCATCCCGCAAGTGCCCAGCGCCAGCATCAGCACCCCGTGCCACAGGCTCGGCACCTGCCAGAAGAACGGCACCAGCGCGCTCATCACCAAGGTATTGCACAGCCCGGCGAAGAAGTTGCTGGTGGTAGGTGTGTCGTACTTGCTGAGGATGCGGGTGAGCAGTTGGTAGAAGCAGAAGAACAACGCCGACGTCAGCGGCAACAACACCGCCGGGGTGAACAGCTCACCGCCCGGGTGCACAATGATCAGCACCCCGATAAACCCGCAAATCACCGCCAGCCATTGGCCGCGGGTCACGTGCTCACCCAACAGCGGCACCGACAACGCGGTGACCAGGATCGGCGCAAGAAAGTTGACCGCCGTGGCCTCGGCCAACGGGATAAAGTGCAGCGCCGCCGTAAAGAACAGGCTGGTGCCCAGCAGGCACAAGGCCCGCGCCACTTGCAGTAAAGGGCGTTTGCTGCGCAGTACCCGCAGGCCCGATTGCGGCAGGAAGATCCCGGCCATCAACAACGTGTGCACCAGGTAGCGGGCCCACACCACCATCACGATCGGGTAGAACCCGGCCAGGTATTTGGACAGCGCGTCGTGGCTGGAAAACAGAAAGGTCGCCACCACAATCAGCAAAATGCCTTTGAGCGGGTGGTTGACGCCGGAAAGTGGGGTACTGAGGGTCATTGCATTCTCTTGAGTGGCAGGCTGAAATGACCGCCGCATACCGCGGCATAATCTAGAACGGGTAAAGCGCCTCGCTCAAGAGCATAACCAAACACTGTTCGAACAGCGCACTAAATTGCGGTTTTCCAGTCCAACGCTTCACGCCGCCCCGCCCACTGCGCGTTTTTTAACCAAGGCCTTCTCACCATGAAAAAAAATCTGTTGATTCTTTCGACCCTGACGCTGCTCAGCGCCTGCGACAAGCAAGCCGAGACCGCCAAGGCGCCCGCCCCGCCGTCTGTCCAGGCAACGTTGGTACCGCAAGTGCTGCCCACCGACAAATGGGTCGGCAAGTGGATTGGCGTCGAAGGCCTGAACCTGACCATCGCCAAGGACGACAGCATCGGCCGCGGCCACTATGTACTGACCATGAAATACGGCCTGGATGACGACGATTCCGGCACCTTCAAGGGCCAGGCATCCGAAGACGGCATCACCTTTGAACGCCCGGACGGCCCGCAGATCCTGAGCGCTGGCGACGGCGAAGCCACTGGCCTGAAATGGCTGGCCGACAAGAAGGACTGCCTGATCGTCGACACCGGCGAAGGTTATTGCCGCGACTGACACAAGCTTCATACAGATCGGACGACGCAGCGTTTAGCATCGTCAGACAGCCGGACTGGCGCCAACCCTACACACCAACAACACTGAGCTGCAGGTTCACAAAGAGGATTGCCACATGCTATGGAAAAAAGGCCGACGCAGCGACAACGTGGTAGACGCCCGCGATGACAGCGGCGGCGGTGGCGGTGGCATGCGTTTTGGGGGCGGCAAGGGCCTGAGCCTGACGGCCATCGTGCTGATCGTCGGCATCGGCTGGCTGACCGGCCAGGACCCGATGCAGATCCTCGGGCAACTCAGCGGCCAGCTCACCGAGCAAGCGCCCTCCGTCAGCCCGCAAACCCGCCAGGCGCCGCCGGCCAATGATGAACAAGCCGACTTCGTGCGCGCCGTCCTCGGCGACACCGAAGACACCTGGGCCCAGGTGTTCCAGGAAAACGGCCTGACCTACAAGAACCCCAAACTGATCCTGTTCCGTGGCCGGGTGAACTCCGCCTGCGGTGGCGCCACGTCCGCCAGCGGGCCGTTCTATTGCCCGGCAGACCAACAGGTATACCTGGACCTGGATTTCTTCCGGGAAATGTCCCAGCGCTTCAAGGCCGCCGGCGACTTCGCCCAGGCCTACGTGATCGCTCATGAAGTCGGACATCACGTGCAGACGCTGCTGGGCATCTCGGCGAAGATTCAGGCAGCCCGCCAGCAAGGCCGGCAGATGCAAGGCGACGGCGGCCTGCTGGTGCGCCAGGAGCTGCAAGCCGACTGCTTCGCCGGGGTGTGGGCCAACCGCGCGCAAAAGCGCCTGAACTGGCTGGAGCCCGGCGACATTGAAGAAGCACTGAATGCGGCCAACGCGATTGGCGATGACCGCTTGCAGCAACAGGGCCAGGGCCGCGTGGTGCCTGACTCGTTTACCCACGGCACCTCGGCACAGCGGGTTCGCTGGTTCAAGACCGGCTTCGCCCAGGGCCAGATCACTCAATGCGACACCTTTACCGCCAAGAGCCTTTAAATGAATAAACGACTGGGTCTGCTGTTAGGTTTGTTGATCACCTGTTCCTCCTCCACCTGGGCTGCCGAACATGGCGTCAAGGTGGTCAGTCCCGATCGTTTTCACCTGGATGCCGGCGACCTGAGCGTCGGCTTGAGCCAGGACTGGCGCCAGCCGCTGCCTCAAGTTACCCGCGCGCTGATCATCGTGCATGGCCGTTTGCGCAACGCGATGACCTACCTGGACAGCGGCGAAAAAGCGGCCGAAGCCGCAGGACAAAACGCCAATACCCTGGTGATTGCGCCACAGTTCCTCAACCAGACCGACCTCAAGCGCAACCAGATCGACAGCCAGACCCTGCGCTGGAACAGTAACGACTGGATGGCCGGCGAGCCGTCCACAGGCCCGGGCCAGATCAGCTCCTACGGCGCGCTGGACCAGATCATCAAGCACCTGGGCAACCGCAAGCTGTTCCCGAACCTGAAGGAAATCGTGGTGGCCGGCCATTCCGGTGGCGGCCAAGTGGTGCAGCGTTTTGCGCTGACCGGGCATGATCACCCGCTGCTGCAAACCGAGGGCATCAGCCTGCGTTATGTGGTGGCCAACCCGTCGTCCTACGCGTACTTCAGCCCACAGCGTCCGGTGAAATTCGATGTTGCCAGTTGCCCGGGCTTCAACGACTGGAAGTACGGCATGCAAAACCTGCCGGCCTACGCCAAGGGGCAAAGTGCCGAGCAGCTGGAGCAGGCTTACGTTTCGCGTAATGTCACTTACTTGCTGGGCCAGCAGGACACCGACCCGAATCACCCGGCGCTGGACAAGAGCTGCGGTGCTGAAACCCAGGGCGCGTATCGCTTGATTCGCGGGCACAATTATTTTGACTACCTCAAGCAGCGGCACCCGCAGTTGGGCCACAAGCTGGTGGAAGTGCCGGGGGTTGGGCATAACGGGGACAAGATGTTTACGTCGCCTGAAGGGCAGAAAGTACTGTTCCAATAACCACTGAAGAAACCGGATCAAAAATGTGGGAGCTGGCTTGCCTGCGATGGCATCACCTGGGTGTTACTGATACACCGCAGTGTCTGCATCGCAGGCAAGCCAGCTCCCACATTTGATCTTCATTGCCTGGGGTTAGAGCATCCGGCGCAATACCGCGCAATCTTCGGCATGCCAATCCGCCAGCTCCGGCCACGGGTTATCCGGCAAGTTAACCAACACCGTCCTGGTCCCCGCCGCCCGCCCGCAATCCAGATCAAACCGGTAATCACCGACCATCACCATCTCTTGCGGCGCCACTTCCCACGCTCGCGCCAGCTTCAACAAACCACCCGGGTCAGGCTTGGGCGGCGCATCATCACGCCCCAACACATCCTCGGCCGCAAAGCAGTCCGCCAGGCCGATCGCCTGCAATGTCACATGGGCCAGCTCCCGCGCATTGCGCGTCAGGATGCCCAGGCGATAACCCCGCCCGGCCAATTCCCGCACCAACTCCACGGCACCGGTAGCGGCTACCGAACCCAGCGCCAACTCGCGCTCATGCGCGAGCAACCACGCATGCTTGGTCGCTGCTTCATCGGCGGGCAACGCTGCCAGGTGCGTAAGAATGTCGTCAGTCGCCGGAATATCCAGGGCCACGCGGATCGCCGCAAAATCATGCACGGCCACCGTCAGGGTGCCATCCATGTCGAACACCCAGTGCTTCACATCACTGAGGCTCATGCCCAATCCTTGCGATGACGAATCAAGCCTTCCTGGGTAACCGATGCCACCAGTTGCCCGGCGCGGTTGTACACGCTGCCCCGGGAGAACCCACGGGAATTGCCGGCCCATGGGCTGTCCATGGCGTAGAGCAACCAGTCATCGGCACGCAGGTCGGCGTGGAACCACAGCGCGTGGTCGAGGCTGGCGACTTGCATGTCTTTCTGCCACACGGTCTTGCCGTGGGGCAGCAGCGAGGTGGTCAGCAGGCCGAAGTCCGAAGCGTAGGCCAGCAGGTATTTGTGCAGCGCCGGCGAGTCAGCCAGGGCGCCGTCTGCACGAAACCACACGTATTTGACCGGGTCGGACGGCTGCGGGTTGTAAGGGTCTTTTTCGGTTACCGGGCGTACTTCGATCGGCTTCGGGCACAGCAGCTTTTCGCGCATGTGCTCGGGAATCAGGTGCGCGCGCTGCTGGGTCAGCTCCAGCTCCGACGGCAGGTTCTCCGGGCCGACCACCACGGGCATGGTGGTCTGGTGCTCGAAGCCTTCCTCGTCATACTGGAACGAAGCGCTGCAGGTGAAGATCGGGTTGCCCTTCTGGATCGCCGTCACCCGGCGCGTGCTGAAACTGCCGCCATCGCGCACCCGGTCAACCGAATACACCACCGGCAACGCCGCATCGCCGGGGCGCAGGAAGTAACCGTGCAACGAATGCACATGCCGCGCCTCTTCAACGGTCTGGCTGGCCGCCGACAGCGACTGGCCGAGCACCTGGCCGCCGAACAGCTGGCGAAAGCCCAGGTCCTGGCTGCGGCCGCGAAAGAGGTTTTCCTCGATCGGTTCCAGGGTCAGCAGGTCCACCAGATCTTCCAACACTTGGCTCATAGAGCATCTCCTACAACAATCTATTGGGCATTCCGGGCTGCTTATCCGTGCAGCGTGTCCAACCATTGGGCGCGGGTGATGCGATACAACACATGATGCCGCAAGGGGTCATCGGCTGCGACCTTGGGGTGTTCAAAATCTGCCAGGGGATCGTAATGCATACCGATGGCCTGCATGACTTTTTGTGATGGCAGATTGGCTTCAGTGGTAAACGAAACGATTTCGTCCAGCTTCAGCCGGTCGAAACCACAGCGCAGGGCAGTCCAGGCGGCTTCGCTGGCGTACCCCAGGCCCCAGTGTTCCCTGGCCAGGCGCCAGCCGATCTCCACCGCCGGAGTGAACGGGGCCTCGAAGCTCACATTCAGCAAGCCGGTGAGGCCGATGAACTCGCCGCTGTCCTTGCGCTGCAAGGCCCACAGGCCAAAACCGTACTCGGCAAAATGGCCGCGAATACGCCCGATCAGCGCAGCACTTTCCAGGCGGCTCAAGGTGGCCGGGAAATACCGCATCACCTGCGGGTCGGCGCACATGCGCGCAAACTCCGGCAAGTCGGCATCGCTCCATTGGCGCAGCACCAGGCGTGCGCTTTCCAATTGCAGTATCGGCTCCATTGGTCCCCCTCCCTTGCCATGTGCGTGAGTGTAACGCGCTGTTAAGATCCGTCGCTGGTTCCCGTCAGAAATCGCCATGCCCTTGCCATTGATCTACCACGACGACTACAGCCCCGAGTTCCCGGCAGACCACCGCTTCCCCATGGATAAATTCCGCCTGTTGCGTGACCATCTGGTGGAGAGCGGCCTGACACGGGACAGCCAACTGCTGCGCCCGGAACTCTGCCCCGCCGAGATTCTGGCCCTGGCCCATGAACCTGGGTATATCGAACGCTACATGAGCGGCGAGTTGTCGCGCGAAGACCAACGGCGCCTTGGCCTGCCTTGGAGCGAAGCCCTGGCCCGGCGCACCGTGCGCGCGGTGGGCGGCTCGTTGCTGGCCGCCGAGCAGGCCCTGGAGCACGGCCTGGCCTGCCACCTGGCCGGCGGCACCCACCACGCCCACTACGATTACCCGGCGGGTTTCTGCATCTTCAATGACCTGGCCGTGATCAGCCATTACCTGCTGGCCAGCGGGCGGGTCAACCGGGTGCTGATCTTCGACTGCGACGTGCACCAGGGCGACGGCACCGCACGCATCCTCCACGACACCCCGGATGCAATCACCGTGTCCCTGCACTGCGAAAAGAACTTCCCCGCGCGCAAGGCGCAAAGCGACTGGGACATCCCACTGCCGATGGGCATGGGCGACGCGGACTACCTCAAGGTGGTCGACGATGCCCTCAACTACCTGCTGCCGCTGTATCAGCCCGACCTGGTGCTGTATGACGCCGGCGTGGATGTACACAAGGACGACGCCCTCGGCTACCTCAAGCTGACAGACCAAGGCGTCGCCGCCCGCGATGAAAGCGTGATGCGCCACTGCCTGGGCCGCGATATTCCGGTGGTCGGGGTGATCGGCGGCGGCTACAGCAAAGACCGCCCTGCCCTGGCCCGTCGCCACGGGATCCTGCACCACAGCGCGCAGCGCGTCTGGACGTCATCAGGCTGTCATTGAGTTATGCGCGTTACCCACAATCGCTGTGGAACTGCCTGTGGATAACCTGAGTGAAAGCCCCTGCAGGCCATAGGCCGCCTGGCCTGCAGAAGGCTGTATGTTTTTTGATCAGGCAGCATGGGCATCCTCGGGTAGAATGCTCGGCCTACTTTGCCGAACCGCAGTTATCCCCATGCCCCAGACTCAAACCCCATCTCAACACGTCATCATCATCGGCGGCGGCCCGGCCGGGTTGATGGCCGCCGAAGTGTTGAGCCAGGCCGGGGTCCGGGTCGACCTGTACGACGGTATGCCGTCGGTTGGCCGCAAGTTTCTGCTGGCGGGCGTGGGCGGCATGAACATCACCCATTCCGAACCTTACCCGGCGTTTCTGGCGCGCTATGCCGAACGGGCGCCGTGCATGGCGCCGTTGCTGCGTCAGTTCGGTGCCGAAGCGTTGTGCGAATGGATACACGGGTTGGGGATTGAAACCTTTATCGGCAGCTCCGGCCGGGTGTTTCCTACTGACATGAAAGCCGCCCCGCTGCTGCGGGCCTGGCTCAAGCGCCTGCGCGACCAGGGCGTAGTTATCCACACCCGCCATCGCTGGCTGGGCTGGAATGCCGATGGCAGCCTGCTTATCCACAGCCCCGAGGGCGACAAATGTCTGCGCGGGGATGCGCTGTTGCTGGCCTTGGGCGGTGGCAGTTGGTCGCGCTTGGGCTCGGATGGGGCATGGCTGAAATTGCTGGAAGACAAAGGCGTGCCTTACGCGGCGTTGCAACCGAGCAACTGTGGCTTCGAGGTGTCGGCCTGGAGCGAGTTGATGGTCAGCAAATTCGCCGGGGCACCGCTGAAAAACGTCGCCATTGGCCTGGCAGACGACAAGCCACGGCTGGGGGAATGTGTGGTCACCGCCACGGGCATCGAAGGCAGCCTGATCTATGCGTTGTCCGCACCGATTCGTGAGGCGATCAACCGGGATGGATCGGCCACAGTGCACATTGACCTGCTACCGAGTAAGCCACTGGACAAGGTGATTGCAGCGCTGAGCAAGCCGCGCGGCTCGCGCTCGATGAGCAAGCATTTGCACAGTCAATTGGGATTGGATGGGGTGAAGGCGGCGCTTTTGCGCGAACTGTCACCCGCGGAGCACTTCAATGATCCGGCGCAGCTGGCGGTGGATATCAAGGCGCTGCCGCTGACGCTGGTGAAAACCCGGCCAATGGATGAAGCCATCAGTACCGCAGGCGGCGTGCCGTTTGAGGCGCTGGATGAACGCCTGATGATCAAGCAATTGCCGGGCGTTTTTTGCGCAGGCGAGATGCTGGACTGGGAAGCGCCGACGGGCGGGTATTTGCTGACGGGGTGTTTTTCCAGCGGGCAGGCGGCAGGGCGCGGTGTTCTTGAGTGGTTGAGGCCAGCCACCCCGGCATGACCCACTCACCGCATCACCGCCCGGCAGCAAAGTTACCTCTGACTCAACTGGCTGTTAGATCGGGATAGGCACGTTTAAAAGCTGTTACTTGCTTCTGCAGGAAAGCATCCTCTTCAGGCAGTAAAATTTTCAGATTTTCTATATAACCTGAATACGCACTGAAGAGTCTGGAAGGATCACCGTGTTTCAAATCGTTCCATTCCTGCTTGAAGGCGTAGCTGAGTTTCTGGCCCTCTTCCTGACTGGTATAAAGCATATCCTGTAGATACTTATCCAATGACGCCCTTATCTCAGGACTGATCGAATAATTAGCCTCATACAACGAGATCAACTCTCTGAACGAATGGATTGCCTGCCCATACTCGCCGCGCGCCGCATGATCTTCAACCCGGGACCTTAATTCGGCCACACGCAACTCTACCTGCTTGAAAGCTTTCTCGTCAGCGGCCTTGCCTTTCTTGATTTCGCCGTCTACAACAACGCCGCCGATAATGCCCGCCGCCGCCAGGACCGGCAAAACAAAAGGTACTAAAAACGCAGCCATATCTACATCTCCATCTAAGTTCGTCATTCAGAAATCAGTTTCTGACTCAACCTCAGTGGAAATGAAGCATTTTAAGTTCCAGCACTTAAATACGGCGACAATTACAAAAAATATCCAAATCACAAGCAATAACTCATCAAGGATGACGAGGCACAACTTGACGCGAGCGGAATTGCTCCGCTCACGGTAGTCACTATGCGTTTACTTGATAACCAACAAGCCCTACTTCTTTTTCCGCGGCCCGGTGTTAAACACGGGCACCTTACGCACTGGCTTGATCGAAGGCTCGACCGGCGTCGCCTCCCCGCTGTCCACCCACTTGCCCAGGTTGCGCTTGCCACCACCGCCGCCCGACGCCTTGGGTTTCTTCGGCTTTTTCGGCTTCTTCACCACCTGACCAGTGGCATCGGTATCCGGCACACGGTGCTCCGGTTCGAAGTCCTGCTCCATCTTCCGGGTCAACGTCTGACGGGTCAGCATCTCGATGGCCGACAGCATGTTCACTTCATCGGCGCACACCAGGGAAATCGCCTCACCGGTGTTGCCCGCACGACCGGTACGGCCGATGCGGTGGATGTAGTCCTCGGCCACGATCGGCAGGTCAAAGTTGACCACCAGCGGCAAGTCTTCGATATCCAGGCCACGGGCCGCCACGTCGGTGGCCACCAGGATCTGCACGTCGCTGCTCTTGAAGCGATCCAGCGCACGCTGGCGCGTGGCTTGTGGCTTGTCGCCGTGAATCCCGTCGGCATTGATGCCCAGGCCCTGGAGTTTTTCCACCAGCGCGTCTACACCGTTACGGGTCTTGGCGAACACCAGCACCTGCTTCCAGCGGCCCTTGCGCATCAGGTGCACAAACAGCTCGGCCTTGCGCTTCTTGTCCACCGGCACCACCCATTGCTTGACGGTGTTGGCGGCGACGTTGCGCGGGCTGACTTCGACGGTCAGCGGGTCGTTGAGCATCTGCCCGGCCAACTGGCGGATCTCGTCGGAAAAGGTTGCGGAGAACAGCAAGGTCTGGCGCTTTTTCGGCAGCATGCGGTAGATGTTCGCCAGTTCTTCGGAGAAGCCCAGGTCGAGCATGCGGTCGGCTTCATCCAGCACCAGGGTTTGCAGCTGGTTGAGCTTCAGCGCGTTCTGGCGGAACAGGTCGATCAGGCGGCCAGGGGTGGCAACCAGCACATCCACACCTTTGCGCAGCTTCATCATCTGCGGGTTGATGCTCACGCCGCCGTACACGGCGTAAGTGGTCAGCGGCAGGTGTTGGGCGTACTCGGCGACACTCGCATGAACCTGCTCGGCCAGTTCACGGGTCGGGCACAGGATCAGCGCGCGCACCGAATTGGCGCTGACTTTCGGCCCTTCCATGGTCAGCAGTTGCAGCAGCGGCACGGCGAAACCGGCGGTCTTGCCGGTGCCGGTCTGGGCCGCAGCCATCAGGTCACGGCCTGCCAGCACCGCCGGAATGGCTTGCGCCTGCACCGGCGTCGGGGTCTGGTAGCCAAGCGTCTCAAGGGCGCGCAGCAAGGGTTCGATCAGGCCAAGTGTGGCGAAAGTCATGGAAATACCGTAGGAAAAAGTCAGCGCAAGGTCGCAATGCGCGGCAGTTTACCTTATTTCCGGTTTTGGCTTTCGCCACTGTGGCAGGCTGATCAGCAGCACCGCGCTGATAATCACCAACATCGCCAGGGCTTCTTCCGTGCCGATGGTCTCGCCGACAAACACTATCCCGAGCAACACCGCCACCGCCGGGTTGACGTAGGCATAGCTGGTGGCCGCCGCGGGGCGTACGTGCTTGAGCAGGTACATATAGGCATTGAAGGCGATGATCGAGCCGAACACGGTCAAGTACGCCAGGGCCAGCCAGCCTTCCAGCGGCGGCATGGCTTGCAGGTGTTCGCCGCTGACGGCACTGAGCAATAGCAGCACGAAACCGGCGATCAGCATCTCCGCCGCACTGGCCATCGCGCCTTGAGGCAGCGGCAAATGCTTGCTCCACACCGAACCAAAGGCCCAGGCCGCCGCCGCAAAGATCAGCAAGGCCGCACCGGTGGGGCTCGATTGCAGGTTGGAGCCCATATTGAGCATGGCGATGCCGATAATCCCCAGCACCACCCCGGCCCATTCCAGACGGGTATTACGCGCGCCCCAGAAATAACCACAGAGCAAGGTGAACAACGGCACCGTCGCCACCGCCAACGCGGCCACGCCGGAAGCCACGCCCGTATGTTCAGCCACACTGACCGCACCGTTGCCGAAGGTCAGCAGCAAAATGCCGATCTTCGCGGCAGCCTTCCACTGCACCCACGTCGGTGCCGGCGCCCCGCGCCAGCGCAGGAAGGCATACATCAGCGCACCCGCTGTCATAAAGCGAATCCCCGCCAGCAACAGCGGCGGCCAGTACTCCACACCAATGCGAATCACCAGGTAGGTAGACCCCCAGATCACATACAACGCAAAAAAGGCGGCGATCAACGGTAAGGGAAAGCGACGTGGGCCAGGCATTGGGCAGCTCTGTGGCAGGACAAGGGAGCGTTATTTTAGAAATCCCCGGCCTTAAACATAAGTTACAAAACCTGTTTAAAGCGCCAGTACACTTTTCAAAACATGGTTATCAAGGCTATAAACCGTGCTTTCGAAAGCTATGCATTCCCGGAGCCTTATCATGGACAAATACGACCGTATGCTTCTCAGCGCCCTGCTGGAAGACGGCCGCGCGTCCTACGCGCAACTGGCGCGCACCGTGAACCTGTCCGCGCCCGCCGTGGCTGAGCGAGTGGCGAAACTGGAAGCCAGTGGTGTGATTACCGGGTATCAGGCCAAGGTCGACCTGTCGAAGGTGGGGTTGCCGATCCAGTGCGTGATTGAGTTGCGGTTGACCAATCATGGGAGCCAGAAGGTTTACGACGCGCTGTCGGAAATTCCCGAGTTGACTGAATGCCATCGGGTGACGGGCGATCCGTGCGTGATCATGCAGGCGGCGGTGGGCTCGATGCCGGAGCTGGAGAACCTGATCAATCGGGTGGCGAAATTCGGGTTCAGCAAGACCTCGATCATCTTGTCGAGCGCGATAGAGCGGCGGGTGCCGTTGGGGCAGTTGGAGGGGAATGGGAAGAATGGCAACTGAACACGCCGCTCTGCAGATCGTTCCCACGCTCTGCGTGGGAACGCATCCGGTGACGCTCTGCGTCACGACTTGAAGAGCGGACGCAGAGCGTCCAGGGCGGCATTCCCACGCGGAGCGTGGGAACGATCGCCATAGTTGACCGAGTTGCTTGAAACACCCGCGCTCAACTGTGTGTGGCTTGCCTGCGATGACGTCAGTAGCTTCACTGATTCGAAGGTGGTGGTGGATCGGTCGCTGGACTGCTTACAGCCTCAATAACACCGCAAAACTAATGGGGGAGCGGGCTTGCTCGCGAATGCGGTGTGTCAGTCAGCGCATGTGTTTGCTGATACTCCGTATTCGCGAGCAAGCCCGCTCCCACATTTGGATCTTCGTCATGTTGAAGATGGAGTTCTGCTCAAGCGACTTAGAACCCGCGATGCTTCTTCAGATGATCATTGATCTTCGCCGCCGGAACCTTCTGCAAGCTGCACAGCAATTCGTGTGACAACTCCCGCAACCCGTGGGTGCGCCGCAGTTCCTCGGCCAGATGCGCGGTAAGGTTCGCCGCCATCTCCGCGTCCGCCATCGCCCGGTGAGCCTTGCCGGTGTGGGGCAGTTGGGCAAACGAGGTCAGGGTACCCAGCTTGTGGTTCGGCGCCGCCGGCATCAAGCGTCGCGCCAGCAATAGCGAACAGGCAAACTTCTGCAAACGCGTACGCCGGATCAACCCCAGCTCGAAATCCCAGAACTTCTGGTCAAACGCGGCGTTGTGGGCCAGCAGCGGCGTGGTGCCGACAAACTCGTTCACCTCGTTCATCACCCGCTCCGCCGACGGTGCGGTGCGCAGCATGGCGTTGCTGATGCCGGTCAGTTGCTCGATAAACCCCGGCACACGCACACCAGCGTTCATCAGGCTCTGGTAGCGGTCCACGATCTGGCCCTGCTCCAGGATGACCACGGCGATTTCCGTGGCCCGGCAGCTGCTGCTCGGCTGGATGCCGGTGGTTTCAAAGTCGATGACCGCTATACGTTCCAAACCTGTTCCAACTCCGTCAAAAATCTATTTAAGCAGCAACGCGCCTTCAATCGGCACGTAGCGGCTGGCGGCGCGTATCAATGAGTTGGCCGTCAGCCCCGGCACGCCGTAGGCCACGGCTTCGACGCCGTGCTTGCTGATGATGCGGTCCAGCAGCATGTCGAAATCACCGTCGCCGGAGGCCAGCACCACTTCGTCGACATGGGCGGCGGCGTCCATGATGTCGATGGTGATGCCCACGTCCCAGTCGCCCTTGGCCGAGCCGTCGCTGCGCTGGATGTAGGGCTTGAGCTTCACGGTAAAACCCAGGTTGCGCAGGATCTGCTGGAACTGCTGCTGTTTGCTGTCGCCACGGTCGATGGCATAGGCATACGCCTCGACAATCTGCCCGCGCTGGCTGATATCAGCCCACAGGGCGGCGTAGTTGAAGTGACAGCCGTACGCCTGGCGCACGGTGTAGTAGAGGTTTTGTACATCGGCGAACACGGCTATCTTTTTCACCGCAAATCCTCATGACACGCGCATGGACCCCGGACTCAAGGGCCCGGAAAGGTTGCCAGTATGCCAGCCACAAGGGAGTTTCCGAGAAAAATCAGCCCGGGGCGACGAAGCGCCCCGGTTGAGTGTGGGTCAGACGAAGGAATCGTCGTCGCCAAAGGAGGAGGAGTCGTCGGAATAGTCGTTGTCGGCGAAGCTGTCGGAGGCGTTGTCGCTGCCCCAGCTGTCGTTGCCGGCATATTTCTGGTCGTCGTTGCCCCAGTTGCCGTTGTCGCTGGCCGGGGCCGGCTCTTCGCGGATGATCTCTTCAACCACTTGCGGTTGTTGCGAGTTGTGGCTGAACAGGCTGCTGATGCCTTCTGCCAGCATCACACCACCGGCCACGCCAGCTGCGGTTTTCAGGGCGCCGCCGAGGAAACCGCTGCCAATCGGCGCTGCGGGTGCCTGTTGGGGCTGCTGATAGTTCTGCTGGGGAGCACCGTAGTTCTGCTGCGGCGCAGGTTGCCCGCCAAACGACGGACGCGCTGGTTCACGCCAGCCACCGCCCGACGACGCAGGTGCGCTCTGGGTCGGCTGCGGGTCACGGGAACCGCCGCCGAAAATGCTCGACAGGAAACCGCCACTGCTCGGTGCAGGCTGCGCCGCCTGGGACCTGGCCTGTTGCAGTTGGTCCTGCAACTCCTGGATCTGCTGGGCCTGCTGCTTGTTCTGCGCATCGAGGCTCTTGATCGCGTGCTCTTGCACCAGAATCGACTGGGTCATGTAGTACGCAGCGGCCGGTTGGCGAGTGACGTGTTCCTTGATCCGCGCTTCAGCCTGGGCGTCGCGGGGGGCTGAGTCCGTTTCGGCTTGCTGCAACCGTGAAAACAGTCCGTCGATCAGGGTTTGTTCTTCGCTGTTCATGGCGACCTCGTTAGATTGCCGGTAGAAATCTTCGCCTTGCGCACGATGTGCAAGGTACAACCCAGTTATGGGGCTGTTGCTGATTGTTTCAATGGTCTTTACGCAAGGTTTACGTTTGCTTGCATCTGCTCATGATCGGTTAAAGTAACGCCCTTGCTTTTCGGCCTGTGAAGACCCTGATGAATCCGTTAGACGTATTGCGCGACTCCTTCTTCTTTTTCAAGCGCAACCTGGGCGCCATCGTGCAGTTGTGCCTGCCACTGGTGATCCTCGAAGCCCTGCTGCAACAGGTGCTCGACCACACGCTCGGCCCAGACGCGTTTCCCGGTTACAGCGTGGTGATCGGGCTGCTGGTGTACCCGCTGTACACCGGCGCACTGATCCTGTTCCTCGACGCCCGCACCCGGGGAGAATCGCCGCGCACCCTGGATGTGCTGGCCATGGCCCTGACCCTGTGGCCGCGCTTTGCCCTACTGACGGCAATCAGCACGCTGCTGATCCTGCTGGGCCTGTCGCTGTATTTCCTGCCCGGCCTGTGGCTGATGGTGGTGCTGGCTTTCGCCGAATACCTGCTGGTGCTGCGGGGCATGTCGGCGCTGTCGGCCATGAAGGAAAGCCTGCGCCTGACCCGTGGGCATTTCTGGCGGATCCTGGTGTGCCTGCTGTGCGTGATGACCCCGCTGTGGTTGCTCAAGGGCGCCAGCGTGGCGGTCTATCCGGACCCGAACCCGCTGCTGGGCCTGCTGATCGACAGCGCACAAAGCTTCCTGCAACTGTTCACCAGCGTGGTGTTGTTCCGCCTGTTCATGTTGATTGGTGGCGACGCCGACGCGCGGTGATATGCTCCGGGCCTGTCCTGCAACGCCATAAGCCGAGCCGATGACCCGACTACTGCGCATTACCTTGCTGGGCCTGCTGATCCTCGCGGCCCTGCTGACCGGCTTGATCTACAGCCTGACCTGGCGCCCTGCCGACAAGGAAACCCTGCCCATCCGCTGCGTCGCGCCCCGTGCGCCGACCCTGCTGCCTGGGCAGGCGCTAAAGGTCATGACCTGGAACGTGCAGTACCTGGCGGGCAAGAACTACGTGTTCTGGTACGACACCCCGGACGGCAGCGGCCCGGACGACCGCCCGACCGTTGAAGACATGGCTTCAAGCCTCGACGAAGTGGCGCGGGTGATCCGCGACGAGCAGCCCGACATCCTGCTGTTGCAGGAAGTCGACGAAGGCGCCAAGCCTTCCAGCTACCAGGACCAACTGGCCTTGCTCCAGGAGCGCCTGGCCGACCTCTACCCGTGCAGCGCCCAGGCCTTTGACTGGAAAGCCGACTTCGTGCCCGACCTGCATATCTTCGGCAGCGTCGGCCGCAAGCTGGTGACCATGAGCCGCTACCAGATCGAACACGCCGAGCGCCTGCAATTGCCGGTGGCACGCGCCAACCTGATCAGCCGTCAGTTCCAGCCCAAGCCCGCGTTATTGCTGACCTACCTGCCGTTGAGCGATGGCGGCCAGTTGGCCGTGCTCAATACTCGCCTGGACGGCGCGGCCCCCGGGCACAACGCCGTGCTGGAACAGGTGCAGGCGACCGTCAAGCTGGTGGATAAATTCGAGAGCCGTGGCACGCCATGGCTGATGGGTGGGGATTTCAACCTGCTGCCGCTGGGACAGTTCCTGCGCCTGGACCCCGGCAAGCGCGGGCAATACTCGCCGGACAGTGAGCTGCACCTGCTGTGGGAAAAGTACCCGATGATCCCGAGCAACAGCCAATCCAGCGGGATTGACCGGGACCAGTGGCTGACGTATTTCCCGAATGACCCAACCGTAGAGGGGCCGGACCGTACGCTGGATTACCTGTTCCACAGCTCGCGCATCAAGAAGGTTGAGAGCAAGGTGCGCCAGAGCGATACGGTGCGTATCGCCAATCATTTGCCGGTGATTGCGCGGTTCCTGTTGCCCGCCGCGCAGTAAGCCACGCGGCAAAACAGTGTGGGAGCTGGCTTGTGTGGGAGCCGGGCTTGCCCGCGATGCAGGCACCTCGGTCTATCCGACAGACCGAGGTGATGCCATCGCAGGCAAGCCAGCTCCCACATTAGATCTGCGATGTACTTACTTTCTCGGCTTGATCCGGGCAGTCGGTTCAGCAATCAACGGATCATCCGGCCAGTAATGCTTGGTATCACCTATCTCCCTGATGGATTGACAACGTGAATCCCCCGGAAAATATAGGCGTCAGCAATTCAGACGAAAATGGCATTGACTGTCAATGTTACAACCAAGGATTGACTATCTGCAGGTCCATTACGGCAGACATTGACACACTATCCGCCAGCCGCACGCTTGCTTCAGACCGAGCATTGACACTCTAGAGCTCGCTGGACAATTGCATTCCACTTGACCACCCGTTTGCATTGCCAATGACCTGTCATTTACATTCGACCTGACCAGCTGTTTGCATCGAATTTGACCAGCACAACGGGAGCGCCTTGACCGGCAGCTGGCGGCCAAAAGCCGCCGATCGGGTCAGGCGACTTCCGACCCGCTTCCGTCATTCAGAACTGGCTAATTGGCAAAAGTCAGACAATTGAGCGCGTCTATGAAATTAGGGGAGATTCACTCTGCTGTCCTGCTCAGGCCTCAAAGTTTCTTGCACAGCGTAAGCGTGGTCTAGCACCATTCGGAACAACTCGGCATCCGCCAGTCGAGGATGTTGCCCCACATCTGAGTTAACCCGATACCACTGAGCCAGGCTCTTCGAGAAATGACCAGTCGCCAATGGGTGATAGCCAATAATCAACGCCGTCGCCTCAACCAGTGCCTGCTCTTGGAACTCCACGGTTTGCCCAGTCTTCACTTGCATGGCTTTGAAGATGCCGGTTACGTGATCAACCAGATTACGATCTACAAGCCCCTGAGCGTACAAGCCTTGAACCGCGATGCGCCTGGCATACGCATAAGCCATCTGGGCGAGAAGCGGCTGCGTCTCTGCCGTTTTGCTCCATTCGCCCAGATCATTATTGATGTCTGCGAAAAGGTAGCCGGTGTTGAAGACGCGCAGAACGGTGTCCTTGAGTTGATATTGCATACAGTTCCTTTGTGTCATCGTTGCTGATCAGTCTGATAAAAACGGGTCATCCCCCTTTACCACTTCACGTTGTGTTCGATCATCTGGTCAGCGGCACCAGATACAGTGCCGCCATGTTTTCCTCGAACTCAGCGCTTGCTCAGGCTACAGCCCTTCTCCAAGCATTTTTTTGCTTTCTAGACTGTTTGTTAGGGGAGCAATGTGCTCTTAGCAGGACAGAGCCACTGGGACCTCTCATGGCTCCACACCTTTTACTTGACCGTTATCAACCTCCATTTGAACGAGCGTCGCCGCCAGTTGGTCAGTCAGCCTCGATGGCGTAGCGGCACATGCCGCACAGCCGAGTCATATCGTCGTCGTTATCGATTTCCGACTCCAACGTCGCGCCACACTCGGCGCAAGCTGGGCCAGGACTGTCCTCAAGGCATAGAATGCATTCGAACTCTTCAGTCTGGTAGGTGAAGTGTCCGCACGAGGAGCAATGCTCCAGCGGGGCTTCACCTCCCTTAGTTAAGGCGTAGTACAGATCAGCGAAATGGTGCTCTGTCGCGATTTTTTCAGCTGCCTCAGCATAAGTGGCGTTATAGGCGCAACAGGTACATTCAAAGGCGATCTCCGATGCAGAGCTCACCAACGTGACGGGCTTGATAAGGTGCGATCTACAGGCAGGGCACTGCAGTAATTCCAACGAGCTCCTTAGAAGCTCATGCCCCCAAGGCACCTGCTTATTAGCTGTTTGGCAGATCTTCAATTCGCGATTATAAAAAGCCTCTTGGGCCGTCAGGAACTTCCAGAGTTCACCACCGAGTAGCTCAATTGGTGTTCGGTCGAGATAGCGCGGCACGAACTGCTGGATGAGGTGGAAGGAAGCGGCCATGGCTTCGGCCAAACCTGATGCAGGCAGCTTTGAATAGTAGTGCTCGACATCGTTACGCATGGTTGTCAGCTTTTTTAGAAGGGGCCAGTCGATGCCCTCCACTCCGAGGTTCTTAAGGCGCTCTTGGATTGTTCGGACATCGACTGTCTGTCCTCCTTTACCGACCCAAACTGGATTGCCATCGGCATCTAGACCTGTAGTCACATGCTGTTTGAGCAATGCTTCTTTGGAGTCAGCCGGGCTCAGCTCTTGAAGCTTCACCTTGAACATCAACAGCAGCCCGGCAGAGAGGTTTCGGATCGCCGACAGAGCACGGGCCTCGTCGGCTGGGATGGCTTTAAAGTCCTCAACTCCCAAGCGGATTGAGGACACAGCGTTGTCGAGCATTGTCATGGTTCACTTCCTTATGGGCCAGCAGCAACAGATGTGAGTGTGGTGTACCTGGGCGGCAGATCCGCCGCGATTTCCTATCAGTAGTCCTGCAAATCGTAAGTCCCGCCAGAACGTGCCAGTAGCTCACGAATTTGTTCCTCGGTAGCAGGCTACTGCCGCTGCCCAGCAGGTGCTGGGCTTGGGCGGTGTCGCGTTTTCCTACCCACGTCCAAGTTTTTTAGTAATGAAGTAGCCTGTCGTTTTTTCCCACTTCTGATGTCCGCAGTACGGACACTTAATGTCGATGCTTTCTGGCTTATGTGGCTGACCACCGCCTATCTCAATAACCTCAAATCTCTCGCTGCAGCCCTCACATTTATCTACTCGCATTCCTTCCTCTGCAGGAACCTAGGCAGCGTGAATCGTGCCCTTCTACGACCTCAGCCCAGCGCATGGCTGGGCGTGGTTTTCCGTTCTATCAGTGATTGTCAGTAGATGATCGTTCGCAGCGGTGAGGAATGACCTATACATCTGACGTTCATTGACGACAACACAGCACGCAACCTCATCATCACCAAAGAACTGGTCGTGGGCAGTTGCGAGGATCAGCTTCTAGCATCGACGCGAGATCGCGATCAGACACACGGCGCAACGCCTCGGCTGCAACAAACTGAGCTCGCATCGCAAGTACCATCAGCTCGATCCGAGTCATGCCGTGCGATGCATATCGGGTACCGACATAGTCAGGGAATTGCGCAACAGCGCCGCGAAGACGATCGTCGTGCGCAGTCGATACTTCGCCGATCAGCGCGTCGGCTAGCTTAATCAGTTGGTGCGACAATTTGCGGTATTGCGCCTCGGTCCAGCCGCGCGCGGCAAGTGCCCCTTTGAGCGCCAGTTCCGCGGTCAAGCAGATCGTCTGTGCGGCCGCGTCGATATCGATGTCACCGGCGAGGATGCGAGCGGTCGCTGAGAGGGACGAGCGCGCGTTAGCGAGTAGCTGAGGCGCATCCCCAGTCCCATGCTCCAGATCACTGACTCCATAGGCGAAATCCCACAGGTCGGCGACACCATAAAGGGCACGCCAACCCTGGTCTGGATAATGTTCAAATATAAGTTCCAGCTCATCGTGCGGTATCTCAATGCAGTCGATGGGGTTAATCGAGGCTCCCCCGTATCCTACGGCGATTCGAACCGGATACATCTGGTCACGCAGCGCCACGCCGCCCTTGAGCATCGCTGGCATCGAGAAATCACCTGCCGGGTAGAGCGTATGGTAGATCGCCATGAGTGGGTCCCATATCGCCTTGTCGAACAGATCGCCGGAAATGCCGTTGGCCTTCATCCAGGCCATCGCCACGTGAATCGGCCGCTGGTGGAGTTTCAAGTCCTGCGCGATCAGTTCGTCGTCGCGTTGCCGCACGAACTCCTTGTCAATGGTCTTCGTCACAAAAACTTCTCCGCCAGTTTGGGCTTGATCGTGAGGGGGGTGGGTTCTACTGCCTCGGCCCAGCACGGGCTGGGCTCAGGCGTACCTGGTCGTTTCCCTGCTTACTTCGAAAGTTTGTGCAACGAATCAGCGATACTCGTCATGTCAGAGCTTTTCGTGGTCGAAACCTGGCTCAACAGAATCAAGCCCTCCCAACTGAAACCCACGCTCCAGGTTCAACCGCACTAGCTGGCAACGGTCGTAGTCACCAACGCCGGTAACATGCACGTTACCAGGGCACAATTTCTCGACCAGTTCTGCCCCTAGATCCATGCGCCCGGTCCTGATGAAATGCGCAGCAGCTCTCAATACTCCGATTTGGCTTTCGCTGCTCTCTAGCCCCATTCAAGTATTCCTTCCCTTTTTTTCGTCATTTGCGAAGGCACAAAATTGCGCCTCCCCTACGGCCTCGGCCCAGTATCTGGCTGGGCTTGGGCGTACCTGGGTGTTTTCCTTGGTCAAGGAACGTTGCAGACCGGGTTAGATTGCATCAGCGTGGCTGAGGCCCGTTTTACGCTTAGACACATAGGTCTCCACCTCGGAGATTTTCAGCTCCTGGATGCGACCGAGCTCAGCAAGAATTGCTTCCCCTCTGCCAGCTGAGTTACGCATAAAGGCAGAAACGGCCGTCTGGATCGGCTCGCTGTTATCGAAGCCCAGTACGGTCATCACACCGTGGGGCTTGTTTAGACCCCAACTCATGCCAACCTGCATCATGTCGCTACCAGTGATTCTGAACCCTAACGCTTCGTAGTACGGCACTTTGTCCACGTTGCAGGATAAGCCGATGAAAGTGAATTTCTGCATGATGACGTCAAGCATCGCCTTCATGATCCCCTGGCGACGATAACGCTGGTCAACCACAACATAGTTAAGGCCGCAATCCGTTGGCGGGGTCTTGCCACCGAGATAGATGGCGAAGCCAATAATCTCTCCAGTAGCTCGATCTTTCGCGAATACCGCCCCAGCACGTACCTGGTAGCAGCCGGTTCGTGCGTCATCAAGATAAGCCCGCACCTCGGTTTCTACCTGAGCTATACAGAGGCTACTGGTAGGGCCATGCGGCTTCACATACTTATTGATCAGATCGACATAGTAAGCCCGAGATAAGCGCAAAGCCTGTTCCTGTTCGGCTTGTGTGAACGTCGTTGAAAGAGTGAACATTTTTACAACTCCCTGGTTAGCGCTATGAAAACTTTGTGCTTCCACTGACTCAGCCCCACTTTTCAGGGCGGGGCTTGTGTTATATCTGAGTGATTTCCTCGAATTATCTGGTTAGCGTCTCAAGTGCCTTTGAGAGCCTAATACGGAAGTGGTCAGGCCTTGCGTGGTGCCATGCTTTTCAGGTCCGAGCTTAACGCAATGCCATAAGCATCCGCGATGTTCACAATCTGCAACGCGATCGCTTTCCTTAGACTTGCAAGTGCATCGCTGAACTGTCGCCACTCGGGGTTGCCCCCGTCACAGCGCAAAATCCTCATGTCTATAGACTCAACCGTGTTGAAAAACGTCAGTATGGTCTTGGTGAGCGACAGCAAAATCTGATCTAGGGGGGTTCCATCCACTAGATCGCCGCGAATGGCGAAGAATCGTGATCGGAGTTCATCCAACGATTGTCGAACACGGTCGGGAAACTCTGCATCAAACGTTACCCACAGAGACCTACGGTCCTCCAGGGAGGCGATGATTTTCTTTGCAATTTGAGGTTCCATCCGATTGGCTTGGAGCAAGGCTAGGCTGCGCGAATACCCTTCAGTGCGGACCTCGGTAACCATTGCTTCATGATCTGCCTTCCATCTCCTAAGCTCATCGGCCGAGTACCCATGATGATCGTTATCGATGATGACGCCACACTCCCTACATAGCCATATTCCGTTTTCAAACGACTTGCGCTCTTCAGGGGTTTGAGATGAGCTGTACCGGGGGCCGTGCTCGGATGCCGCATGAATATGCGCAGCATGACCCGTCTTCACCGCTTCGGTCGAAACAGAAGAGGGTCCAATTGTGAGCTTCAAACAATGCGGATTGGAACAAAAGTACGCTGCTCGGCTAGCAAGCGCTTTTTTGATGGTTTCGGAGAAATTATCTCTCATATTACTGCCAACTCCCTGTGCGCTACCCGTCGATTCCGAGGGCCGAGTACGCCCTGCTCGTACGTCCTCGGCCCGCATAGGGCGGGCTTTATGGTGCAGCGATTTTTCCGTTGTTCGTGGGGCTGGTGGACTGGGCGACTTGTAGCCCTGGATGACAGCAGTCAGCAAGCCCACGGGCGCTAGCCAATTTTCCTAAGCCTTCGTAGCGCTTCGTTTCACGCTCGAATGGACCAGTTGCGCTGCCTTAGACCAAAGTGAGTCAACCTCCCTTACCCACTCACGTACGTTGTATTGACCACCCCTGCCCCGTGAGAAAACTCCCACACAGTGACATGCGGAGAAGTGCCAAATGCTGCTCCAGCGTCCACGGATGCCTGTAGTTTCGTTGAAAGGGCTAGCACCTCTCGCTTTCCGACGCTCGCAGGCCCTATCGGAGTAGTCCTGCACCCACGCCTCAAAGCACCATCGCTCGTTTTCCTGGGATGGGAGGCTAGCCGGCGAACTGCTCCCATTTTCGAATTGCCGCTCTTGCCTCTTTCTCGCCGACACCACTTACCAACGAATCAGCAAATGCCAAGTGAGCATCCATGTAGCGATCAAAATCTTTCTCCGGAGCGCCATTTGAAAGTGCTCGGCTCCACCAGGAGAACGCTACAACAAGCTTGCCAAGTTCAGGGTCGTAATTATCCTTTAATCGTTCGAGACCTCCATCGTTAAATGCTACAGCCCAACCAAACGCCTTTGAAAAGTCACGAACCTTGATTGGTTGGGAGCCTCGCGCAAACTTCTTATGAATAACCGCGTGGACTTTTTGATCCTCTTCATCCGAAGGATCGTGGAGAAACTCACAGATTCGGCAGGTTTCTACGCTCATAGCTCTATTCCATCAAAATGGGGCGGCGAAGTGCCCCCTCCTACGACCTTGGCCCCGGTTTTTAGGCCAGGGCTTGAAGGTGCAACTGAGCGTTCTCCTACCTTTTTATATTTTGGGTGAACAGGTTGTATAGCGCGTGATCACCAAGAAAACCTCGGCTTGAACTTGGCCAGTACAAACGGTGGAAATCCCATATCTCCGTCGTAAAAATGATCGAAGAAAAAATGCGCCAGAGCATGAGCGGTTGTTCTCCACTGAGCAGTCTGCTGTTTCATGGAGGAGTGGAAAGGTTGGTGGGCTGAATAAATCGCCATGAAGGCTCCCTCCTCTGTTTCTATCCACGAGGTCTGCGATCGAATACTCTCGTAAAACCCTTGAAGGTGCGGCAACAGAGGCGCAAGCCATTCCCAAGCCTCCCACCATGCCCACTCTCTCGATCGGAACTCCTGAACTGCTTGATCATTAGGGAGTTTGCTCTCCAAGTTTTTATACAACTGAACATCCTGGAGCTTTTGAGTGACGTGCTGCACCGCCTCGAATGCGTCGGATGGCACCCGTGCCGTAGAGAAGTCGTAGTAAAAAAGGAATATGAGAAATTTTTCCGCTGGTAGACACTGGGTGATGAGCGCCTTGGCCTCGCTTGCTGAGCCGAGTGGCCTGCTTTGGAGCGTCTGTCCAAAAGATGCCACCTGAGCGCTAATTCCCGGGATTCCAGTGTAATCCTCCCTTAGTCCGGGATCAGCATTCATGATATCGGTCAGTTGGTCCCAGAACACCAGCTCGACGGGGAACAGACCTACAGCGCGCCGCTCATTGTTGAGCTCGATCACCTTGTCCTGCAGTGCTCGATCCGTAGGGGTAGAACAGACGATGTAATACTGGGTTATGACATGCTCAAATTTCTGGGTCTTAGCCAGTTCCTCCAGTACAACAGCATATGTCATCGATTGAAGATTCTTCGACTGAACTGCTTTCCCGCTCTCCTGATGGTAATGATCGACCCCAAATTGCGCCTGACCGCTTCGACCATAAACCCAAGGACGATCAGTGACGCGGAGAAAGTTGGGGGAAAGTTTGTTGACCAGCTTGTCGAACGCTTCACCCGACTCCGGCGGTTGCAGCCTTAGATTGAACATCTTCGTTTTCCTTGAATTCTGCGGTCTATCATTTTCGGGCCTTGAAGAAACGTTTGGCGTTATCCTCGGCGGCCTTCGTTCTCTTTGCGAAAGCGCGATCTGCACGGTCAAGCTCATAGAGGGGAAATTCAGCCTGAGCTTTCTCGCGTTGAGCCATAACCGATGGGTGATTCATCAGGTCATGCGTACTCAAAACTGGAGTGTCCTCTACCGGATCTCCACGGAACATCACGATCTGACCGTGCCTGACAGATTCGCATCGGAAACCAAATCTTTCATAACGTGGCACTAGCGCAACGTCGCAAGACAAAGCCACTGAGGGATAACGTCCAGTGATGTCGTTCATCATCAGGCTCATCAGCCCATTGCCCCTCAGTGCCTTGGCAACGGCGGTGTAATAAATCCCACACTCAGAAGATGACCCGTTCAACGGCAGACCGCAAAGTGTGAAACCTGCCATTACACCATCAGATGAGACTGTCACAAGCTCGAAACGGCGGGGCGCTTCCATCTCGAGGTAGGTGTGGACTTCCAGACGCAGAGCAGCGCAGTAAGCCCCAAACTTAGGATGATCTGCCGGGGGGTGTATCAGGCTTAGTGCCGTCACATTTTGCGAAACAAGGGCCAACACGTCTTCACGCACTTTTTCATCGACAGGAGCTGTGTGTCGCTCAATTCTCATACTGCTTAGACAAACCATTGTCAGTGATTCCGATTCTGTCGCGGGCGCGAAAATCGCCCTGCTTCTACGTCCTCGACCCCGGTTTTTCGGCCGGGGCTTGGGCGCAGCTGAGCGAATTCCTACATCAATTTGAGTTCACGAGCGGCTTCGGCCCAGGCCCAAGATTCGCGCTGTCCCCAACCAGCAACATTTCGCGATTTGGGTGTGACCAGAATTTTGTATCGCACGTTGCCACCAGCAAAACTCCCAGTTTCTTTTACAGCAGTTGCTTCGGGATATTTACAAATGACCAAATCCTTCGCTTTCATACGGATTTCCTTGACTGGATAATCGGTGGTCGCGCTTTCTCTAAGTGACCGTCAGAGCATCGGGCACAATCTTGAAGGACTGAAATGCAAGTCTGGCTTTAAATACAACGACGTTTGGAAAATGCCGCTCAACTTTCTGTCTTACCGAGTTGATCGTCTCGTCGCATAGGGCGCCTAGGATTACCTCTCTCAGCTGAATATCACCACACATTGGCCAGAAATGAAGGGGACCGTCAGCATGCGCAGTTTCCAAGTTAATGAATCGACGGTACTCCTCCTCGTAACGCCATCCCGCGGACTTGGTACACAGCAACTGTTGTTGTAATTCCTCACTCAGATCGGCAAGAGTTTGCTTTGGGCCAAGTGCGGCAAGAATTCGGTCGTCTTGATAGCTGACCTGCTGAACTTGGCTGCGACAAACGTCAAATCCTAAGCAAATACCTGTGTGTTTCTCTGCGTAATGGCTCCACATTACCGGCTCGGACCAGTCTCCGGCGAAGCACAGTAGGCCCATTCGAGAATGGTTTTTATCCTTCCAATCCCTCATAACCTGACGCGTTTTGTGTTCTTTGAAGTTTGCGGCAAGTAGCTCGAAAGGGTCATTCAGATCCGCGAAGCGAGATACCTTGAGACGGTGATTCTCGATGTTGCTGAGTGCGTGTTTTACGCTGGTAAGGTTGTATAGGCGGATCATAGAACTGTCCGCTGGAGGGTGACTCGCAATAGCGCTGCCCATGTCAGATTTGTAGCCTGCAGCTGTCCATTCGCGCCTGCGCATTTCGTTCGTGGGCATAGCTACTTTCCGTTAACTTATTGGCTTGTTGATGGAGCTGGAAGTCATGTTGAAAGCAAGCAATGATGCGAAGACGATATGCTTCATGGTTTTTTCCGTTCTACTCGGGCTTGTAGGTCTGAGCCTCAATATACGCGAGGAATTCTGCAACCTGTCAGAGCACTTTCGTTTTTTGAAATGGTAAGGTCGTCACGCTGTCGTTCGCACCCGTTAGAATCCCGCCATTGCGATGAGCGGCAAATGGCCAATTGAAGTCAACAATCGGCCGCAGAGGTACCCTCATGCCATACAACACCTTATCTTCGGGTTTGAGAAACTTTGTTAAGTCCATCATCCCCGCGAGCTGGAAGCTCGGATTCAGAATTTCTGTACTAAATGCGAATGCAAGGGGGTAGGTCTTGAATGCAGAAATCCACATCAGTTGTTCTGCTGCCCCGAACTCAAAATGGTGCAGGTCCTTGAGCATCCCTTGATGCTTTGAGGGGTAAAGCCACATATGGAACCGTAAAGTAGAATGCAGTCCGAGCTGTTTTTGAAGGACAAAACGACGTAGATACCGTGAAAACGTGTGCCGAGCTTGTGGGGCTTCATCCAAGGCCAGCAAGTGTCCAGCAACTGCGCGAGCAACATAGTTGAGGTTGACGTGATGGATGTGCAGAGTGGCCGCAGCAGAAAAACGGCCGATCTCCAGCGCCTTCGATGCAGCCCGGTAAACGGCAATCAATGATGGGTCCAACTCGGTACCGAGAACCCGGTTATTACAGTCAGCACAAAGAGTGGCTTTCTTGACGCCGTTTTGCGCGAGAAAGGTCCCTTGCCGCCCTCTAAAGGTTGGATCAACCTTGTGCAATATCTTTGTCACTCGACGCTGACCGGGCGAAACTAGCCCGCGAGGAAAGAGGTGATCCTCAGTCATAGCTGAGCGCCTTAGACACAGATTACACCGCCGCTTTTGCATCTGATTCCCTATCTTTACCAAAGCGCGAAAACTGCGCCTCTCCTACTGACAAGGCCCCACGTTTTGACGGCGGGGCTTGAGGTACAGAGTGCGATTTTACCTTCAGACCTCTGTAGGCCAGCAGTCTTCATCCTCTATCAGCATGAAGCTAACGCCCCTTCAGCCTCAAACAATTGAGCGTCTCAAGCTGCCGTACAATTTGCTCAACAAGTGCATCATCGAAATCGTCCTTGTTGGCCTCCTCGTGCGTACCTTTGTTCAGGTACATCCAAACCAGTGACTGCTCGGGCTGGCCCAAGATGAGACTGAGCGACTGTATGACGATGGGCTTGTCTAGATGCAAGAATTCAGGCGCCTTGTTCAGACGAGCGAGTATGGCTTCACAGAGGCCGCGCAGGGTCGGCTCAGCACCAGAGCCGGCGATCTTCAGACTCAGTGTCCCCATCTCGAACTTACCTAGCCATCTCCACATCTTGTCCGTCAACATTTCCAGCACTTGTCGTGACTCCGCCAATGCCGTGCGCGCATCACCTCGGTCAATTGCAGCGCGGGCGTTGAGCAAATAGGTTTGCGGGGCGACATTCCCAAGCACGCGAGGCTGGTAGTTCCCGTTGTGGTGCCGGAACACATATGAAATCCAGTGCTCGCTGGGCACGCGATTCTGGACGTCCTTCATGAACTCATTGGAGTGGCAGGTCACGAGCAACTGCGTGCCCGCGAACCGCTCGCTCTCAAATATTGTTTCCCTAATCCCTTGCCGATGCTCGTGGTCGATCGCGTTGATGGCATCATCAAACACAATCACCGGCGCTGCGATCTTCAAGGCCTTGGCCAGCAAGATAGCCAGCCCCAAGCACCGCACATGCCCCTCGCTGAGTATCTGCAACGCATCAACCGATACATCCGGCTTGCCTCGGAAGGAAAGCCCGATTCGCCCTTCCCCTGTCACCGGAAGACTCAGCCCAGCCAGTTTGTCAGCATCAAGGTCGCGGACGTTGAACTCGTTGTACAGCTCAAGAGCTAGGGAATTTAGGCCCGCCATCAAGGTGCCAGGAAGTTGGATCTTGTACCTGCGCAGCAAGACCAGGAATTGGTCATAGGCGATATTGATACGACGGTCGCGAAGGATCGCGTTGGCTTCATCGGCAGCTGACTTAATCAGCTGGGCATTGTCTTGCTCAAAGTCAGCGATGCGCTTTTTCGCCTGCAGCACAGCCTGAGCCAAGCCACGGCGTGTTATCGCATGCGCCCCGACGTCGACTCTAGCGTGGTTCAGTCGGTCCCGCTCAGTTACCAGCTTGCTGCGCTCTGCGTTGGCCAACGCAGACTGGGTGTCCTGTCGCTCCAACTGCCCTGCCCAATCCACAGCCTGCTGAGCCAACGACGGAACTGTCCCATCCGAATTGTACCCGTCTCGCCACCAATCGCGCAGAGGGTCGACGCCCGGATTTGCCAGATAACGCGCCGCAGGATGGTCACTTTCAGCAGTTGCACCCACACGAAGTGCAAACTCCGAAAGCTTGACCCGCAGAGCCTCGGAAGCCGCATTACGTACTTGGATCGCCAGATGATGCCGACCCTGGATTTCTTTGAGCACCTTCAGCCCGGCCAACCCCGCTGTCGCCTTTTCGTACGGGTTGTGCACGACACGATGCTCACCTGCGAAAGGGGTATCACAGGCTGGACAATGGTCACACGCGACATGCTGGAGCCCTATAACAGCATTGTATAGAGCCTGGAATGAAGAGTCGTAAGTCCGCGCTGCGAGTTCGGAAGTGACATCTATCACCACTTGTTGAGATTCGTCGGCTACTTGATACGCCCGAACGAGTTCGGAGCTGCTGATGCCATAGATGAAAGCCGGAGGCTGGTTAAGCTGAGCATCCAGTTGCTGCAGGTGACCTGGGCTCGCCTCGCTCCCGAGGGCGGCAAGCAAGTCTGAATAGGTCATGCCCGGCTGAACGCTCGTAGCATAAGCGTTCTCGATCTGCGCCTGGTGTGCGAGCGCAGCAGCTTCATTGGCGACGGTTTCATGGTCTTTATTCAAAGAACCGCGCTTCGCCGTTAGCTCGACCTGCTTCGAAGCCAAAAGCGTCAAAAGCGCTTCCATCGAATCGTTGAAGTGACCCACGAATTCGTTAAATTGATCCATGCCGAACAACGCGGCGATAAGTTCTGTTTTCTCACCTGACGGTTTGGCTGCAATTCGAGAGAAGGCATCGATTCTGTTCTTCTCGATAAAGCAGAAGCGATAGGCCTCTGAATCAGCGACAACGGGGATCATCTGCCCTTGCGCCGTGACAGCCTTGAGTTCGGGTGGGAGATACCTACCCTCGTGATGGTTGGAAAGATACCGTCCCACCGCGATGCGCTTCATACCAGACTCATCGACAGCCCCCAGCAAAGCGAATTCTAAAGCTTCGCACAAACTGGTCTTTCCACTGCCATTGGGCCCATAGAACAGAGTGATACGTTCATGCAGATCAAACGGCTCGGGGTACCGGAAACCCCTGAATGGGCCTACCTTCAAGTGCTTCAGCTTGTGCCATTGCCAACCGTCTCCGGGCGGCGGAGGTGCGATCAGGGGTAGCGTCGGTGCCGTTGTTGCGAGTGATTCGCGCATCAGACCAATCAGTAGAGCAGATCGCTGGTTACGCTGCCGGCTGGTGTCTGCGACCTCAACAAAACGCTGAAGGACGATATTGGCGACCCTGCGAGCGTCCTCAGAGGCAGCATTCTCGGGTGCATGAATCCAGCGCACGAACTGTTGATAATCCATCAAAGCCGACGTCATCCTTGCCTCCTAGTTCCGAACCTAAATGTTGGCCGCACTTCACGAAAAGCCGACTCAGATTCGAACCCTTAGGGTATGGAGCTGAAGCGACGTGGGATCATCAATAAAGCTTAGCTTGCATGAATGTAAAATTAGTCCATTGGCGCAGCTCCTCACTGGACTGCGAGGCTTGAGGGGCGCTTGGATAACCAGGTGCGGGTTTCTCCTGTTCAACTACAACCGGGCCAAAGGCCTCCCGGACCACGTTCCTGTGCAAAAATGGATCCAACAAACACTACTGATGTCTCTATGCCAGCGCAATCTCGAATGCATGCCGAATTGTTGCTTGGTTGACTGCCAAGTAAGGCTTGCAGTGATCAATACTGGAATGACCGAGTATCGTCTGCACCGTCTCAAAATCGCCTGTTGCCGCGAGTATCTTGGCCGCTAGTGAGCGCCTGCCGCTGTGCGACGATCCCTGCTTGATACCCGCCTGCCGGTAGAGCCTGCTAATGGTCTGTTGGAGCGAATCACAGGCCCGATAAACCTCTGGCCTTCCGTGCAGCTCACGATGTTTGAACGCCAGTTCAAAGGCTTGACCCTTGTGTGTAGTAACCAGCTTCGAACCTGGGCGCAGGCCTCGGTATTCGTCAGTACCGGAAAGGCCCCAGCGGCGCCGCAAGCGAACAGCGATCCAGCCTTCCAAGGCGTCAAGGCATCGTGGATGGGGGCCTGCAGGAAGTTGCCGGTTCAGCGGGCGTGTGAAATCGACCAGTTGCTGCCGCATAAGTGGCAACCGGCTCAATCACGTAAGGCGTGATGGCCGGACGCTTACAATTCACATTCGGTTTGACAGCGTTAGGAAAGCTTACTCGGACTCTGACGACTACACATTACGGCACACATTGACTACATGCTTTTTAGAAGTTGCAAAGCTGCAAGGTCCCAAGCCCGTGAGGGAAGCGAGTCAGTCTTATCTGGCTAATGTTGACATTTGAGTCAACCGGCCATAGAGTTTTCACGGTAGCCCTTGAGGCACTTGAGCTTTAACCCCTTGAGGGATTTGCAGAGCCCGGCTAATTTCCGGGCTTTTGCCTTTCTGAGACTTCTGCTGACGCGGCTGCCACCAACGTACTGAAACTTCATGCTCCGTCCGCTCCCGCAGCTTGATCGCCATCTCAATATCTAGATACGCCTCCTTGTCAACCGAGAGCGATCCTGCGTCTTTGGCCTTAGCATGCAGCCAGGCCCTGCTTTTCTCATAGTCACTGCAGAACACGAATATCGACCCCATGCAGAAAGCTGCAAGCCTAGTGCTGCTGAGTTTGCCTGAGAGTCATATCGAGCTCGACACAATGAGTCAGTTGGAGCAGGCTTCCAGAGAAACCTACATCTTTCTGATCAAGCGGTTTTAATCGTGCCAGTCGGCTCAAGCTGAATTATTTCGTCGTCGCAATGACAAAGCTGCGCAAGAAGTTCTCTTGGGGGCCACCCCGTTAACACGGAAATTTTCGAATAAGCTCACGCCGAGGTGAAGGTCACGCCTTTGTCACTACGCAGTAAGGGTTCGACCTTCTCCGAGTGGCCCGAGCGGCTATAAGCCATCGAATGTTCCAGCTCGCGCACCCGTTGCCACAACTTCATATTCTGAGCCAGCACGTTGTCACGCTGCATCTGAGCGATTGATAGCGTTTTTTCCAACGCGGCCAGCTGACTTTCCATCTGCCGGATTTTTTTGCCGCTCAATGAACCCGCCCCGTTGCCGGCCTCTGCCCGAACCGCCTCGATTTGAGCCAGTAGCGGTAAATGCGCTTTACGCGACTTTTTCAAGTAGCCACGATCAAATCCAGCCTCCAGGCTGACAATGCTGGCAGTGAGTTTCGACAGGTCTAAACCAACATGCTCGGGCACAACAGGCTTACCAACCAAGAGGCGCTGCAAGGCTTCCTCGCAGGCGCCCACCCCCTTGCTTGTTCCGTCACCAGGCTTCATGGTTAAACCTCCACTGAGTCAATCAGGCGGGCTTTGAAGGCGGTTAAACGCTCAATGTCGCCCTTCACAATTTGATATTCGCCCGAGCCTTCTGCGTAACTGCACAATTCATTCTCCGCATCCTGAATCGCCGCATTGAGCTTATAAGGCTTGATAATCGCGCCCTCGCAAGACAGGCATTCCGTGTAGTCACCGAGCATGAAGGAGTAGCAACGGCCCGCCTTAGTACAGCCACCGAGCAGTGTCGGACGGTAGCTAATTGCACCGCTTTTAACCCGTTGTTCGGTGTCGGCGCGGACATCTTCAATCTGAATCTCACCCGCCTTAACCCGCTCTTTCTGTTTCTCCATGTACGAGCCGGTGCCGCCGAACAACGGTTCCTCATTAAACAGAAGATCGGCAATCAACTGGTTCGACACCGACATGGGCACGGCCATCTGATACTCGAAGGCGAAGTGATTGCTTGGCAGCACAAAGTCCTTCTTCTTGTCGTCGTAGTAGCCAAAAATGGTACGCAGGTTATCGTAGCCATTCGCGTAATAGCGCGACATTTCAATCGTCATGTGCTTGAACTGCGCCCGCAGCGTCGGCAAGGAAAGAAAACCGCTACTGCTGCCATAGAATGCCAGCGAGCGCCGAAACTGATGACTTGTCAGCGGCCAAGGCTGGCCTGCAGCAAACGCTGGCTCATTGTAAAAGTCACGAGAAGGATCGCTCTGCGCCAGTTCCTGTAAGTCCTCTGGATGAATCGACAGCCCGTGCAAAGCAGTTCTTTGTGTCCCTCTCGCCTTAAAACTCGTCACGCCAACTTCGGCACTGTTCCGCGCATAACCAACAATGGAAGGGTTGAGAAACAGCGGGCAACGGGCATCCAACTCGATTTTGTAGAGTTTGGCGAGTCCGCGACAAATCGCCTGGGCGACTTCGACCGCCTTGACGACCTCCCTCGGCGCGAACCATGCGGCTTCTCGGTTGTAACCGGTGAATTTTGTGGTGGTTGAGAGGACGTTTACTGACCGCGGCTTATCACGTTCAATGCCCAGATCATCGACGACCACCTGCCTGACGACTTGATCGGACAAACAGTAATACGGCATTCGCATCACCTCCTGATCGCGCATGCCGGTATAGAGGTGGATCACCGTTTTCACCACATACTGCATTCGGAGCAAGCGCAGTTGCAGATTTCTCCTCCCAGAACACTCAAACTCACCAGCAAACACTAAAGTCAGACCATGATCCTTGATCGCTTGCCCCATGTCGGGCCGCCGGTGCGCCTTGCCACCAACCCCCAAAGAATTCTGTCTGTCATGAGTAATGCCGTAATGCTCATCAGCAAAGCAGGCGATAAAGGACTCGAAACGCCCAACACCTCCATAAAGCTGATCGAGCAGGTCGCCAGTAAGATTGATGAGATTCAAATAGATTCGTGTCGGAATGACTGGATGCTGCTTGTGCTCTGGTCGTGACAAATCAAATTTGGCGGGATTGATCACGGCATAACCCAACCGTTCTTCGCCCACCCTGGCCAAGCCTTTCAAAACCCCAGAAAAAACCTTTTTATCGAAGCTACTTTGGCCAATAAAAGCCGCCAGATAAACCGGCACGGTAAAGATCTGCCGCAAGGACAGCACGCCAACCATGGGCTTCTGTTTCTGCTCATAGCAGAACTGAATGGCTAAGCGCAGCAATAGCCAATACTGGCAAAATGTGCTTGCGCTCAGCTTACCGAGTCGCCCGCCACCGGCAAAATAGATCAGGCAATACAGCAGATGTTTGGCTTCTTCGATCAGCGCCTGCTGCTGTAGGCCACTTTCGTTGAATACCGTATCAAAACGTATTCGCGCGAGTTTTTTTGCACTCAGCCGGTATGGGTTAAAGTCCCAAACGCGCTCACCGTATGCCGCCGTGGCGTTGCCTTTCGCATCACGACAAAGAACGAAATCGGGTGCGGGCTTGCCGTAGAGTTGCGGCGCCTTATCTGGCTCACTGGTTGGCGAAAACTGGCCGCTGGAAAAGAGACTGCCGATGGACTGGACAACAGCGTTCAAAATACCACTCCCATTTTTTCATAACGGCTCAGACGGCTTTCCCAGAAAGGCGTGAGCTCACCGTATTCAAACACCTTGGCCTTGATCGCTTCGACCAACTGCTTCACCGCATTCGAACGCTCGCCAAGCGCCTCAAGGATGAACTCGATTCGGATCGACAACTCTTTGTAGAGCGCTTCAGCATGAGCCGAATCGGGCGCGGCTTCACGCACCGCATTGATCACATACTGCAAGCTCACAATCTTGTGCAGGTCTTCTTCATCGCTGTGACAGATATAGTGCTCGCAGTACAAGCAGCCGTATTGGCTGCGGCAGTTCGGCTCGATTACAACAGCCCCTAAATCATGCACAGGAATCGGCTGACTGAACCCGTCACAGTGACCCGCCGCCGTTCCGATCTCGCCTTCTGCAGGCCTATGGCTGCGCTCAAACGCGACTTTTGCTGTATGGCGCATGGCCTGCCAAAACTGTCCGAACTCAGCTTTCTGCTGCTCAGGAGTAGCCTCCGAATAAGTCGAAAGATTGACCATCAAACTCTGATTCAAGGTTGCCGCTACCGTGGACGGCGACACGCCAGCGGTATGCATCCCAAGGCTCTTGTACTTGCGCATCTTGCGCGGCGAAAGTCTTGGTACCTTGGGGTCAAGGAAGGTGCCGCTGATGAAGTTGAAGAATTTTTTCATCAACATAGTTGTGTTAAATTCAGAAAATTCGTTATCGGGGCTTGCTAGTTCGCCACTCGCGGGCATCGTAAAGAACAGCCGCTCATGCGACACGCCATTCAGAATCCACTCACGGAGCTTCAGGTACTCCTTGAGCAGCGGCAACCCTGTGTCACGCCCGATGTTATAAAGAGTTGATTTCCCGCCCGCCCGGAACTTCACAGCCGACAACTCTTTCTTGATTGGAGATTTCTCAACCTCGATCGCGTCTATATAGCTAAACTGGTCAAACTCGGTCGGCGTGGCGCCTGTGATCATAAGGAAAAGGCTTGCGTAGGCTTTCGCGGCAAAACCCGCCACTTGAAGCCGGTGCCAGTAGCGCCCATATTCGTTGGCCGCATCCAAACTCGCTTGTGCGTTTAATAGAGTGCGCTCTGCTTCCGATTTTTTGTATAGCCTTCGCCCCAACCTGTCAGCAGCTGCCAAATATTCTTCGACCGTCGCAATCCGTCGCTCGCCGGCATTATAATTAAGCGGCGACGTCTTGAATGGGCCAACCCAACCATGGCTTGATGGAAACACAACCACCTCATAATCCCTGATGCTCACAACAAAGGGATATGGCTGGCTGTTCAGGACGAAAACACTGCATTGCTGGGCAATCGCCAAACAAGCGTCCCGGCACACCTCAACATGGGCAGCGCTGGCTGCCTCAGAACCTTTTTCGGCAATGATCGGGACCGCACCTGCTAGGATATGGTGACTGTCTTCTGGATAAAGCAGTTCAATAATCCTTGAAACATTCAACTGACTATTTTTCGCACTGACGGGCTTCAATACATGATGGGCTATTTGATGATTCAGGTGCGCGGTATAGTCTCGATAGGCTTGCTGGGCTTGCGCTGCACTGGCAAAAATTTCCCTGTAGCCTTGCGCGTTCAGCCAGTCGATAAAATATGCGGTAAGTGTCAATCGCAATAGGACTGTCTTATCACGCAGACCGATAAAGGACTCTAGCAGCCTCACAATCAGTTCACGACGGCTTTCGACAAAAGACTCAATCCCTACCGGCGTGCCGCGATCATCCCGAACGCTTTCATTCTTACCACGCAGCAAATATGCAAAACTGCCAATATCCAACGGCTTCTTCATCACCTTCGGAGACAGTTGCAAACGCAAGCGCTCAGGCTCAGCAAACTCATAGGTGACTTCACTCATCGTAATAATCTGCGTATTGGCACGATGCTCAAATTGCTGACGACTATTCATCTTGCGCCTCCACCTTCAGCACCGCGTAGCCGCCATTGAACAACTTCCTCTCCCAAACCTCTTGGGCAATGACCTTTTCGTGAGTCATCTTGAACAACTTTAGGTAGTTCTCTGTCGTTCCCCTGGACTCGTGGTGCATGCGCTTCTGAATAAAATCAATGTCTTCGCCCGGCTTCAACTCTCCCTCCTGAACCAATGCCTGCAGGCGCTGGTAGAGCTGATATCCAAAGGTCGCTCGCAGCCAGTGATATGAAAAGTCTTTCGGAAATGGGCTAGAGGCTTTCTGGATCAACTTGCGCTTAACTGTTTCCGTGACCTGCCCTGTCTGCGGCGACTTAACAATCGTATAGCGCGGATCGCTTTTGGCCATGTAGTAGCAGTTACCTTGATCTGAAAGAAACAAATACATATCATCTTCCTCCAGCGTCAGACCGGGATGACTTGTCTCTAACTGAGCTAGAAACTTTTTCCTCCGTTTCTTCATCATTGGGCTTTTGGCAAGCGTAACAAGTTCTTCGGCAAGTTGCTTCGGGACGTACAGGACCTGCGGTTTGTCGTATTTCGTATCGATGCCTGTGCAGGGACCAGCATGTAATTTATAGGCACCCTCCCGCTCCAGTTTGTCCTCTGTAAAGCCTTTCAAATTCTTCAAGCGCATGGTCAGAACGGTTTGCTTGCGGGCGCCCGTCATTAGCGAGGTCATCAGGATCAATCGCTCAACTGCAGACCATTCTTTTTCATTGCGAATGGTGGACAGAAACGCACCCAACTCAAGATTATAAAGCGGCCTGAGGTCTTCGCCGTCATCGCGAACGAACCCTAGCTGCACAGAACTACCCGGCGACGTACGTCGCGTTTGGCTGCGTTTTTCTGCATCTACGACCTTGACACCTTTAAACCCCTGCGCGATGAACCGTACCTGCTTGATCGTATCTACACGTTTCATGTCGAGATCATGCCAATACTCGGAAACGTACTTATAAAAGTGGTAGATAACACCTGTGTATTGATTTATCACCTGATTACTGCGGCTGCCTTCGTTAATCAGGTGGTAGAAATACTTATATGTCGGACGAAGTGGAGGCCGAGCACCGGAGAAGTCGAGCCAATCAAGATTGTTATCCTCACAGAACAACAGGTAATCAAGTAGTTTGCTGGCACGACGCCGAACATCGCCAGTGCGCCGATTGATCGGAGCCTTTTCACGCATTAGGTTCAGCAGATAATCATTAGCCTCTTTCCACGGATATCCATTTAAATGAAACAGAAACGGGAAATTATATAAATCAGGGTAGTTGTCTCCACCAACCTCACCAACTTGATACACAATTTCAGAGCCGCTTCCTTCCAGCAGGATTTTTTTTGCGTCGGGCGCTTCACTGACGCAGAGACTTGAGAAGGCGTTTCGAAGGGTCGAAAGAAGAACCAGGCGCGCTTCGTGCTGAGGATTTCGATAGGACATGACTCACCTTTAACGTAGATGAGACGACAGTATCGATTAGGCGTTTTCGATGCATCCCTAATCAATTCCCTCACCCCGCCGCAGTGAGATTGGAGGCCGTATTGCAAATAAAGCAGCTGTAGGCTGCCTTCTACCTCAAAGCAGCGAGTAGCGCGGTCATGCACAAAGACCTTCAGAACGAGCTGCAAAAGCCCTATCCGCGCGATTCCCCCTCCGGCTGTATCCCCGCTCACGAGGATTTTCAGGCACGATCTGTCAACGATCCATGTTACAGAAGGGCGTCTTTGCGAAAACTGTCAATCACTTCTTGTTAAGTGAATCTACCCATGGGTCCAACTTATGGAATAGCTTCGGATACCGCCCCTTCAAATCCTTCTTCACCTCGGCGTAAGTACTGCGCCAGAAGTTCGCCAGGTCCTGCGTCACCTGCACGGGCCGTCTGGCCGGTGACAACAGGTGCAGCTTGACCACCTGCCGCCCGCCGGCAATCCGTGGGGTGTCCGCCAGCCCGAACAATTCCTGCAAGCGCACCGCCAGAATCGGCGGCTGCTCGCTGTAGTCCAGCCGCACCGACGAGCCCGACGGCACCTTCAGATGGTGCGGCGCCAAGTCGTCCAACCGCGCAGGCAACGGCCACGGCAGCAGGTTATGCAGGAAGCTGGAAATATCCAGACTGGCGAAATGGCTCAGGCGCGACACCTTGCCCAGGTACGGCATCAACCAGTGCTCCAGGCTGGCAAGCAAAGCGCTGTCGCTGACATCCGGCCATTCACTGGCCTTGCCGCTATCCAGACCACGCAGCAGCATCACCCGCGCCTGCCATTGGCGCAGCTCCGGGGTCCAGGGCAGCAATTCCAGGCCTTTGCGCCGCACCAGGTTGACCAGCGCCTGGCTGCGGGCGGACTCGTCGAGGCCGGTCAGCGGTTCGCGGCTGAGCACCAGTTCGCCGACCTTGCGCTGGCGTTCGGCGCGCAGCACGCCCTCGCGTTCGTCCCAATCGAGTTGGTCGACATTGCGCACCTGTTCGGCCAATACCGAGTCGAACAACGCCGGATCAAAATCCGCCGCGAGGTAAATCCGTTCTTCACGCTGGCCCTGGCGGCTGCCCAGATCGGCAATCACCAGCCAGGGTTGTTTCATCAGGCTGTCGGCTTCGGCGAACAACGCGGCACGGCCGTTGGCGAGGCGGTATTCGGCACCGCCCGCCCGCCGTTGCTGGGCGACGCGGTCCGGGTAGGCCAGCGCCAGCAAGGCTCCGAGCCAGCGCGGATGATCGGGATCAGCCACCGGCTGCTCTGCCTTGCCTCTTAAATAGCCACGGTATTGCCGCGCCAGTTGCCGGGCACGCTGCACGCCGCCCTGGGTGCCACGGGCCTTTTCTTCACCGGATAACAGGGCCAGGCGGCTGTGCAAATCCGCACCGGCACCACGCAGGATATCGCGCTCACCCAACAGTGCCGCCACGTCACAGGCCATGCTCGCCAGGCCCAGATCCTGACCACGCAGCAGCAAATGAGCGATTCGCGGGTGCGCCGGCAACCCGGCCATTTTCTGGCCGTGGGCGGTCAGCTTGGTATCGCTCAACGCTCCGAGGCGCTCGAGCAAATCCTGGGCCTGTGCATAAGCCGCGGTGGGCGGAACGTCGAGCCATACCAACTGAGTAGGCGCCACGCCCCAGCGGCCCAATTGCAGGGCCAAACCGGAAAGATCCGCCGAGAGAATTTCCGCACTGGAATACGCCGCCAGCCCTTCATGTTGGTCTTCGGACCACAACCGATAACACACCCCCGGCTCCAGGCGCCCTGCCCGGCCGGCACGCTGGGTGGCGCTGGCGCGGGAGATGCGCTGGGTGTCGAGACGGGTCATGCCGCTGCCCGGGTCGAAACGCGGGACCCGCGCCAACCCGGCGTCGATCACCACGCGCACGCCGTTGATGGTCAGGCTGGTCTCGGCAATGTTGGTGGCCAGCACCACTTTGCGCTTGCCGGCGGGCGCCGGGTCGATGGCGGCGCGCTGGGCGGCCAGGTCCAGTTCGCCGTGCAGCGGGCATAGCAGCACATCGGGGTTATCGCCCAGCGCGTCAGCCAATTGCTGATTAACCCGACGAATCTCGGCCTGCCCCGGCAGGAACACCAGCACGCTGCCGGTTTCATCATGCAGGGCTTCAAGGATGGTCTGCACCAACCGCGGTTCGATAAATTCACCGGGCTGGAATGGCCGGCCCCAGCGCATCTGCACCGGGTACATGCGCCCTTCGCTGCGCAGGATCGGCGCGTCGTCCAGCAACCCGGCCAGGCGTTCGCCTTCCAGGGTGGCGGACATCAGCAGGATCTTCAGTGGCTGCTCGTCGCGAAACAGGTCTCGACCATTGAGACTAAGGGCCAGCGCCAGGTCGGCGTCCAGGCTGCGTTCGTGGAACTCGTCGAAGATCAACAAACCCACGCCGTCGAGTGCCGGGTCATCCTGCAGGCGACGGGTGAGGATGCCTTCGGTGACTACTTCAATACGGGTGTTGGGGCCGACCTTACTGTCCAGGCGAATGCGGTAGCCAACGGTTTCGCCGACCTTTTCCCCCAACTCGCTGGCCAGCCTTTCTGCCGCTGCACGGGCGGCCAGGCGCCGGGGCTCGAGCATCAGGATGGTTTGCCCGGCCAGCCAGGGTTCATTCAACAGCGCCAATGGCACTCGTGTGGTTTTACCGGCGCCGGGCGGTGCTTCGAGCACGGCTTCATGGCGCGTCGCCAGGGCGTCACGCAGGGCGGGTAAAACATCATCGATTGGCAACGAATTCATACTGGCTCCAAAGCAGAGCGGCGAGTATAACGGCGAACTGCCGGGTGTCGGTGGTGGTCTCAACGACACGGCCCCGTCCTGACTGGAATGCGGCCAGCTCCCACACTTGATCATCGTCGCCTTGTAGACTGGCTTATAGTCATTTTCATTATGTTCAAGGAGAGTCCCATGCGTGTTGCTTCCCGTGTCATCGGCGGTGTTCTGGCCGTCACCCTGCTGAGCCA
>Ga0209173_100156_pt1 | contig 64198 bp, 70 predicted proteins | sample SynthPrep_16_END_FD_187206 | JGI IMG/M metagenome (GOLD analysis project Ga0209173, IMG submission 187206) | Synthetic microbial communities from Ohio, USA - SynthPrep_16_END_DS12_MetaG (SPAdes) (version 2) | ecosystem: Engineered > Bioreactor > Aerobic > Activated sludge | place: USA: Ohio...
TTCGGCTGGAGCGCGACACGTCCCTCCATTCCCCCATAGAGCTGCCGCAAAAATGAGCCTGTTCTCCGCTGTCGAAATGGCACCACGCGATCCTATCCTGGGCCTCAACGAAGCATTCAACGCCGACACACGGACCACCAAGGTCAACCTTGGCGTGGGCGTTTACTGCGACGAGGAGGGGAAGATTCCACTCTTGCGTGCCGTTGCCGAAGCGGAAGCCATTCGCGTGGCGCAACACGCCGCCCGTGGCTACTTGCCGATCGACGGCATCGCGGCCTACGACAAGGCCGTGCAAACCCTGCTGTTCGGCGCTGAGTCGCCCCTGCTCGAAGCCAACCGCGTCGTCACCGTACAAGCGGTCGGCGGCACCGGCGCGCTGAAAATCGGCGCCGACTTCCTCAAGCAACTGCTGCCCAACGCCGTCGTCGCCATCAGCGACCCGAGCTGGGAAAACCACCGCGCGCTGTTCGAAACGGCCGGTTTCCCGGTGCAGAACTACCGCTACTACGACGCCGCCACCCACGACGTGAACCGTGCCGGCCTGCTCGACGACCTCAATGCCCTGCCGCCACAGTCCATCGTGGTGCTGCACGCCTGCTGCCACAACCCGACCGGCGTCGACCTGAGCCCGGCCGACTGGCAGAACGTGCTGGACGTGGTCAAGGCCAAGAACCTGGTGCCGTTCCTCGACATGGCCTACCAGGGCTTTGGCGATGGCATCCACGAAGACGCCGCCGCGGTGCGCCTGTTCGCTGAGTCGGGCCTGACCTTCTTTGTGTCCAGCTCGTTCTCCAAGTCGTTCTCCCTGTACGGCGAGCGCGTTGGCGCACTGTCGATCGTCAGTGAATCCAAGGAAGAAAGCGCGCGCATCCTGTCCCAGGTCAAGCGTGTGATCCGCACCAACTACTCCAATCCGCCGACCCACGGCGCGGCGATCGTGGCAGCGGTACTGAACAACCCTGAGCTGCGCGCCCAGTGGGAAGCCGAGCTGGCTGAAATGCGCCTGCGCATCCGTGGCATGCGCGAGCAGATGGTCGCCGAACTGGCCAAGGCGGCTCCGGGCCACGACTTCAGCTTCGTCGGCCGTCAACGTGGGATGTTCTCCTACTCCGGCCTGACCGTTGAGCAAGTCACCCGCTTGCGCAGCGAGTTTGGCATCTACGCACTGGATACCGGGCGTATCTGTGTGGCGGCGTTGAACCAGTCGAACATTGGTGCGGTGACCAAGGCGATTGTTCAGGTGTTGTAAGCCTGAAACAGGTGTGATGAAAGGGAAGCCATTCACGGCTCCCCTTTTTTATGGGCGAATGCCGAACCTGTGGTGAGCGAGCTTGCTCGCGCTGGGCTGCGCAGCAGCCCCATCCCCTGCCACCTGGAACTTCCTGAGAGAACGCGGTGCCTGAACAAGGGGCCGCTGCGCGCCCCAGCGCGAGCAAGCTCGCTCACTACAGGTTCAGCGCTCGCCACGGGAATTGCATCGTTTGCAAAAAATTCACTGGGCGCAGCACTCAGCCCCTAAACTGACCGTCGATTGCCCCTTTGTTGTGAGATCCCTATGAGAAACGAAGACCTGGACCTGCGTGCCGACCGCGACGAGCTGGACCACTTCACCCCACGCGCGCCGCAAGCCAAGCGCCAGAAGAGCCTGGTGCTGCAAGTGGCACTGGGTGTGTTCCTCGGTGGACTGGCGCTGTGGCTGGTGCAATTGGGCGCGACGGCGATCATGGCGAAATTGGCCATGGGCACCCTGCAATTCGGCGGCTGATACCTCCCACATTAGATCTAGGAGGCAACCAGGTCGCATTCCTCCAGCAACTTCACGAAGCTGTTCAAACTCTGCGACACCGTGCCCCGGCGCCAGATCAGCCAGGTATGCAGCGTGCGAAAACTGTCCGTCAGCGGCCACAGGCTCACCGTGGTAAACCCCGGCATGCTCTCCAGCATGCTGCGCGGCATCAGCGCCAACCCGGCGCCAGCGCTGACGCAGGCGAGCATGCCGTGATAGGACTCGATCTCGAAAATCTTGCCTGGCACCGCGCCGTCCTGTGAGAACCAGCGCTCGAAGTGGTGCCGATAGGAACAGTTGGAGCGGAAGGTGTAGATGTTCTCACCATTCACATCCTGGCCCCGGGTGATGGGCGCGTGATGCAGCGGCGCGATCACCACCATCTCCTCTTCAAACACTGCCACGCCTTCCAAGGTGGAATGCAGCACCGGCCCGTCGACGAACGCAGCCGTAAGCCGCCCCGACAGCACGCCCTCGATCATCGTGCCCGAGGGCCCGGTACTCAGGTCCAACTCAACCTTGGTGTGCTTCTGGTTATACGCCGCCAGCAACGCCGGGATACGCACGGCCGCGGTGCTCTCCAGCGAACCGAGGGCAAACGCGCCCTGGGGCTCCTCCCCCGCCACCGTCGCGCGGGCTTCCTGCACCAGGTCGAGGATGCGCCGCGTATAGCCGAGGAAATTCCACCCGGCCGGTGACAGGCGCAGGCGACTTTTCTCGCGGATAAACAATTCCACACCCAGGTCCTGCTCCAGTTGCTTGATGCGCGTGGTCAGGTTCGATGGCACGCGATGAATCAACTGCGCGGCGGCGCTGATGCTGCCTTGCTCGGCAACGGCCTTGAAGATTTCCAGCTGCACCAGATCCAAGTCATTCTCCAATCGTGAACGTATTGCTTAATATTATTCAGTTTCCAGAAAACATGCATCCCCGTAGGCTTACCCCATTCCACTCATTCAGCCGGACGGTGCCATGAACGCTATTTCTCATCAGACTCACGCCCTGTCGATCAACCCCGCCACTGGCGAAACAGTCGGCAGCTACCCCTACGAAAGCGCGTTGCAACTGGACGCCGCCCTCGACCGCGCCACCGAAGCCTTCCGCACCTGGCGCCGCCAGCCGGTGAGCCAGCGCGCCGAAAGGCTGCTGGCCCTGGCCGGCGCCTTGCGCGAGCAAGCCGAAGACATGGCGCAGATGATCACCCTGGAGATGGGCAAACCCATCGCCCAGGCCCGTGCCGAAATCGAGAAGTGCGCGCTGCTCAGCGAATGGTACGCCGCCCATGGCCCGGCCATGCTCGCTCCAGAACCGACCCTGGTGGACAACGGCAGCGCCCAGATCGAGTACCGCCCGCTGGGCCCAATCCTCGCCGTGATGCCGTGGAACTTCCCGGTGTGGCAAGTGCTGCGTGGCGCCGTGCCGACCATGCTCGCCGGCAACACCTACGTGCTCAAACACGCCCCGAACGTGATGGGCAGCGCCTACCTGATCAAGCAGGCCTTCCAAAAAGCGGGCTTTGCGGAAGGCCTGTTCGAAGTGATCAACGTGGCCAACGACGGCGTGTCCGCAGCCATCGCCGACCCACGTATCGCCGCCGTCACCCTCACCGGCAGCGTGCGTGCCGGGATCGCCATCGGTTCACAAGCCGGTGCTGCGCTGAAAAAATGCGTGCTGGAGCTGGGCGGCTCCGACCCCTTCATCGTGCTCAACGACGCCGACCTCGACGCCGCTGTGCAAGCCGCACTGATCGGCCGCTTCCAGAACAGCGGCCAGGTCTGCGCCGCCGCCAAGCGCCTGATCATCGAGGAGGGTGTGGTAGAAGCCTTCACCGCCAAATTCCTCGACGCCAGCCGTGCCTTGGTCATGGGCGACCCGACGTCAGCGGCCACCTACATCGGCCCGATGGCCCGTTTCGATTTGCGTGACGAGCTGCACGGCCAAGTCCAGGCCACGCTGGAAGAAGGGGCGACCCTGCTGCTGGGCGGCCACAAAGTGCCCGGCGCCGGCAATTACTACGCACCGACCGTACTGGCCAACGTCACCGACCAGATGACCTCGTTCAAACAGGAACTGTTCGGTCCCGTCGCCTCGATCATCACCGCCCGCGACGCCGACCACGCCGTGGCCCTGGCGAATGACAGCGAGTTCGGCCTCACCGCCAGCATCTTCACCACCGACGCGGCGAAGGCACGGGACATCGCCAACCAACTGGAAACCGGCGGTGTTTTCGTCAACGCCTTCAGCGTCTCCGACCCTCGGGTAGCGTTTGGGGGGATCAAGAAGAGCGGCTTCGGGCGTGAGTTGTCGCACTTCGGCGTGCGGGAATTCTGCAACGCGCAGACGGTGTGGCTGGATCGCAAGTAAGCGAAGCCTCACCGCCTGTCGCAACGGCACCGCTCAACTGTGGGAGGGGCAAGCCCTAATGCCCTTAGCTGACTGGCATTAGGGCTTGCCCCCTCCCCCCAGTTAAATCACCTGAAGCTATTGCTTCCCAAGCCCGGCCACCAATGCCTCCAGTACCACGCGTACCTTGGGCAACGCCTGGCGGCTTTTGACCCAGCCCAACGTGATTGCCGCCCCTTGGGTGGCCAGGTGGGGCAACACCTCGACCAGCGTCCCTTCCTGCAGCGGTTGCTGGACCATCCACGAGGGCAATTGCACGATGCCGCAACCGGCCAAGGCGGCCATCAACAGCCCGTCTCCATTGCCAACCACCAGTTGCGGGGTGATCTGCCGGCGTCGGGGAGCGCCCTGTTCATCCGCGAAATTCCATGGGCTGGTGCGCCCGTCCACCCAGCCGTAGGCGATGCACTGATGGTGCTCAAGGTCGTGTTCCGACAGCGGGGTGCCGTGCCGCGACAAGTAGACCGGCGAGGCATACAAGCTATGCCATTCATGGGCGAGCACACGCTGCCCGACGGTTTCCGGCCAGGCATTCGTGCCGCCGATACGCACCACAATGTCCACGCCTTCCTCGAACGGCTCGATGAACCCGTCGCCAAACGTGAAGTGCGCCAAAAGCAGCGGATGCGCCTGCAAAAAAGGCAGTAACACCGGCAGTACCTGCGCGCGCCCCAATGCGCTGGGCAGGTCGATGCGCACACGACCGCGGGCCTCGGTATTTTCCACGTGCAGTAAAAGCTCGGCCTCTTCCAAGTCGGCCAGTACGCCCGTGCACGTCCGGTAAAACGCCACACCGGCATCGGTGAGGGACAAGCGCCGCGTGGTGCGCTGGAACAGCCGAACACCCAAGCGTTTTTCCAGCCGCGCGATGCTTTTACTGATGGCCGAGGCGGTCAGGTTCATTTTCTCGGCAGCGGCGGTAAAGCTGCCGTGGTCCGAGACACACACAAACACATCGATACCTTTCAAGCGTTCGGAAGAAAACATGCACATCCTGTATTGGTGAATTCAGTTCAGGCAACTTTGTAAAAAGCATCCTAAATCAGAAATCAGCTCAACAGTAAGCTATGACCGGATAAACCCTGGCACTGAGGCTCGGATGCTGACCACGCTGAAAAACTACCCCCTGGCCGTCAACCTGCTACTGGGCGCGTCCCTGGTGCTGACGCTCGCCAGGGCGATCACCCTGCCCTATCTGGTGATCTACCTGTCGAGCCAGTTCCAGTTGGGCGTCGCCGACATCGGCCTGGTGATCGGCAGCTCGCTGATCATCGGCTCCTTGTTAAGCCTGTATGGCGGCTTTCTGGTGGACAGCCTGCCCGGTCACCGCCTGATCCTCGGCTGTTGCGCGGTATTCACCAGCGGGTTTCTGGGGGCGTTTATCGCTCAGGATCTGTGGGTGTTCTACGTCTGCCTGGTCGCGATCAACCTGGCCTACGCCGTCATCGATATCGCGGTCAAATCCGGGTTTGGCCGGCTGCTTCCCGCCGAGGCGCGCAGCGAAGCGTTTTCGATCAAATACACCCTGACCAATATCGGCTATGCCGTCGGCCCGTTCCTCGGTGCTGGGCTAGCCGCACTGGCTATCAGCCTGCCCTTTTTGGCCTCGGCCGGGCTTGGGGCCGGGTTCTTCATGGTTTATTGCGTGTGGGGCGACAGGCACTGGGCGCCACGCCACGCAAGCCAGCCCGCCGCGCCCTTCCTGGCGGTGGGCAAATTACTGCTGAGGGACTACCGCCTGGTGTGCTTTACCTTGGGCGGCATCCTCAGCGCCGTGGTGTTTGGCCAGTTCACGGCTTACCTCTCGCAATACCTGGTCGTCACCACCACGCCCGAGGCGGCCTACCGGATTATCAGCAGCGTGGTGGCCACCAACGCGCTGATGGTGATCAGCCTGCAATACACGATTGGCAAGCGGATCACCCATCAACACCTGCACCTGTGGCTCGCCGGAGGGCTGGGGATGTTCATCGTCGGGTTGGCGGGGTTTGGCTTGTCCACCTCGCTGACGTTCTGGGTGGTGTCCATGGCGATCTTCACGCTGGGCGAAATCATCGTGTTCCCTGCCGAATACATGTTTATCGACATCATCGCGCCCGATCATCTGCGCGGCATGTACTACGGCGCGCAAAACCTCGGCAACGTCGGCGCGGCACTGGGGCCGGTACTGTGCGGGATGGTGCTGGTGTCACAGCCGGCCCATTGCATGTTCTACCTGCTGGCGCTGTTTGTGATCGCGGGCGGGTTGCTCTACTGCCTGGGCGCGTCCCTCGCGGACAAGGTGCACGCCCCGACCTGAACCTCAATCACGGATATGCCGCCGCACGCACTGCACCAGGCCGTCCAGCGCCTGCGACTTCACCGGCGCGAGCACACAGACGGTGTGCTCGCGCTGGCCTTCTGTCACGGTCAGCGTGTAATGCACCTGGCCCGGATTACCGGGGGTCGGTGCGTTGCTTTGCGGCAGCTGGAAGAAGTCGGCGGCCTCGATAAGCTGCCGCAACTCCTGCTGGTCCTGCTCGGGCAGTGTGGCCAGTTCCACCGTACGCGGCTTGGCCAGGCCCGGAAAATACCCGGCCCCGCCGTTTTCCTTGATCGAAATTTGCATGGTTGTTCCTCACGTCAGACAGAAATGCCGACCGCCTTCCAACCGTCCTTGACCGCCTTCTGTTCATCCTTGTTCGCGCCGTAGAGTCGACCGGCAACATCGTAGGTAATGCGCGCAAAACGCAGGAACCCCGAATTGGGCCGCAACCGCGCATCGCGCAGCGCGTCATACCAGATGCGCCCAGCGCGTTCCCAGGCAAACCCGCCGAGTTTTGTCGCGACCTGGTAGAACGCATGGTTGGGAATGCCGGAATTGATATGCACCCCGCCATTGTCCTCGTAGGTCTGCACAAAATCATCCATGTGCCCCGGCTGAGGGTCCTTGCCCAGCAGTTTGTCGTCAAACGCCGTGCCGGGGGCTTTCATCGAGCGCAGGGCGGTGCCTTTGATCTTTTTGGTGAACAGCCCTTTGCCGATCAGCCAATCGGCGTCCTCTGCGGTTTGCTTCAACGCGTATTGCTTGATCAACGAACCGAACACGTCCGACAGCGACTCGTTCAACGCGCCGGATTGGTTGAAATACATCAGTTTGGCCTCGTCCTCGGTCACGCCATGGGCCAACTCATGGCCAATCACATCGAGCGCCACCGTGAAACGGTTGAACAGTTGCTCATCGCCATCACCAAACACCATCTGGGTCGAGTTCCAGAACGCATTGTTGTAGTTCTGGCCAAAGTGAACGGTAGCGTCCAAGGCCATGCCGGCATCGTCGATGGAGTTACGGTCGAACACCTGATCGAAAAAATCGAAGGTGGCGCCCAGGCCATCATAGGCCTCGTCCACCGCGGCATCACCACTGGCGGGCTGGCCTTCGCCACGCACCAGCTTGCCGGGCAGGCTATCGGTGCCTTCGGCGCTGTAGATCGAACGCCGTTTGTCGGCGCCCATGACCAAGGCCATGCGGGCAGGGCCCTTGGCGGGCACCGCGACCATGCGCAGCGAGCGGAACGTGCTGTCCTTGGCGCGGGTGCGCAATGCGACATCCCGTTGCGCCTTATCGCCATTACGTGCGATCTGGTCGAGCATGTACGGCGGAATCAGGCAGAAAATCGGGTGACGGGGGTGGCGAACACACATGGTCAGGCTCCATTGAGTATGTGACAACGTCCAGGCAACCGATTCAGGATAGCCCCGAGACGTTAACGCGTGTCATCAATTGTCATTAACCTATGTTGCAGTCGTGTTTATCCAAGGAGGACTTACCGATGCCTGCCCGTAAAGCCAAAATCGATCTTTCCCACCGTCCACGGCTCGCCGACCTGCGCCCGTTGATTGCGCCCAGCCCCACCCTCTTGGAGGCCAGGGCGGCGACACCCCACGTCACACCGGCCAAAGACTTGAAGGACCGGCGCGGCTACACAGAGGACTTTCTCGGCAATTTCGTGGTGCCCTGGCCCACGGTTGAAGAGGCCTTGGCGGGGGATGCACAGAAGGAGCGCCTGGACTACACACACTTCTCGATAACAATGTCCCGCTCAAAACGGCTCGCGCTGTATGTAGGCGTCAACATCGACGGCGGGCAGCATGTGGACATCGTGCGCAGCAACGACACCTGGGCCTATGACGGCCGCCTGCCCATCGACGCGCAGGTGGGCGAAGCGCTCTACGCCAGCAACGGCCTGGATCGCGGCCACCTGGTACGCCGCCAAGACCCCAACTGGGGCGACGACGCTAAAACCGCCAACCTCGACACCTTCCATTTCACCAACTGCTCGCCGCAGATGAGCGGGTTCAACCAGAAGACCTGGCTGGAACTCGAAGACTACATCCTCGACAACACCCAGCGCTGGAAAGCCCGCGCCACGGTGTTTACCGGCCCGGTATTCGCCGATGACGACCGCGTCTACCGGGGCGTGAAAATCCCCAAGGCGTTCTGGAAAGTGGTCGCCTACCTCAGCGACGACGGCAAGCCTTCCGCCAGCGCCTACATGATCGACCAGAGCCGCGAACTGGGCCAACTCGATCTGGTGTTCGGCCAACTCCGGACCTACCAGCGCAGCGTCATCCAGATCGAACGCCTGACCGGCATCCGCTTCGCCAACCTGGCCGACTACGACGGTTTCAGCAACGAAGAACGCGCCACCGGCACGCGGATTGAAGCACTGATACAAGGTCCAGAAGACATTCGGCTCTAACCGAGCCCTCACATGTTGATAACGACCAACGCCAACCACGATGCGAAGCGAGCCGCTCTTGACCTTGATCTTGATCTTGATCTTGATCTTGATCTTGCTTTTGATCTTAGGCGCCCCGTCAAACACGCTGGCCGAACGCAGGCTTGAATCCGTGGGTAACCCGGCAGGACGCCGGGTTAGCCGCCCCGCGCCATGGATGGCGCGTGGCGGCGGCCCACGGATTCAAGCCGGAGTGAGGGCACACCGAGCCTAAGCGAGGTGCCGAGTGTTGGGGCGAAGCGTTTCTGGTTACTTTTGGCGCTCTTCCAAAAGTGACCCGCCGTAAGGGCGGAACCCACAGCGGCCGTTACCGCAGCAACGGATATGTACCCGGTCTGATCCAACATCCAGGCCATCTGTCAGGCCGCCAGCGGGAGCAAGCTCCCTCGCCACAGGTCCAGCACCGTACCCAGAGTTATCAGGCCAACGGGCAAACCCTCATTGCGCATTGATGTAATGAAACTGCGCCTGCGTTTTCTCGACCGCCGCACGCACCGTGTCCTTCTGCGCCTCAGTGCCCGAGTAGTAAATCTGCATCCCCTTCAAATCCTGCCCTTCGACTGCTTTGCCGATCACCGCAACATCAACCGGCGTGCCGGCACCGATAATCAAAAAGAACACATCGCCCAAGCGTTTAGCATCGAGCAACTCTCCCCTAAGGCGAGCGGCGTTTTGCTCACCCGCCATGGAAATCGCCAGGGTATCGCCGAACATCCCGCTTTTGGGGATGCTCATCGTGTGCAAACGGAGTTTGTCCGACCCGGCCGGCATCGACGCGACATACGCGGTGGCGGCCTCGTCAAGAATCTGCTTTTCAGATTTACCCTGGGTGGCACAACCGGCGAGCGTGGCGACGAGGGCGAACGCGAGAAATAATTTCACTGTGTATTCCTTGTGATAAAGCGATCCATTGGCTGCGCATCATAGGAGCCCCACCGCCAAAGAGCCACCGTTGGCGTCACGGCCTCCCGTTCAACCTCGCGATCGACTACCATACCGCGCCGGTTCCCAAACGGGACTAATAGGGAATCCGAAGCGCGGTCCCCCCGCGTCAATCGGAACTGCCCCCGCAACTGTAGGTGCTGAGCCTGCTCCTCGATGCCACTGGACCTTGTCCGGGAAGGCCGGAGCGTGGCGACGACGCATCAGTCAGGAGACCTGCCGGCTCAAGCTCAATCACTAACCGGCGGGGTGTCCGGGAAGGACATTCTTGCCTGTCTCTACCACAGCGCTCGAGGGTGTATTTCCGAACCGTACCTCCCCAGTTGCACGTACGGTTCACTCGGAGATCGTCCCATGCTGCCACGCGTTACCGCCCTGCTCACCGGCATTGGCTTCTGTGCCCTGGCCCACGCCGCGCCCACCCACTACCCGCTCACCGTGGAAAACTGCGGCAGTAGCCTCACCTTCCAGCAGGCGCCGGCGCGCAGCGTGACCATCGGCCAAGCCGCTACCGAGATGCTCTACGCCTTGGGCGTGGGCGATAAAGTGGTCGGCACTTCGCTGTGGTTCAACAGCGTGTTACCGCAGTACAAGGCACAGAACGACCGCATCGAGCGCCTGGCCAACAACGAGCCGAGCTTCGAAGCCGTGATCGCCAAACGCCCGCAATTGGTGGCCGCCGAGCTGGAATGGGTGATCGGGCCGCAGGGCGTGGTCGGCACCCGCGAGCAATTCCATGAACTGAAGATCCCCACCTACCTGCTGCCCTCCGACTGCGAAGGCAAGGACAACCTGGTGGGCGCCGACGGCACGCGGCTGGAGCCGTTCCGTATCGAGAGCATTTATAAAAGCATCAGCCAATTGGCGCAGATCTTCGACGTACAGGATCGCGGCCAGCAGTTGAACGACGAACTCAAGGCGCGCTTGGCCAAATCCGTCGCCACCGTGCAGAGCAAAGGCCTCAAGCAGGCCAGCGCGTTGGTGTGGTTCTCCAGCTCGGAGATGGCCAGCGACCCGTACGTGGCCGGCCACAAAGGCATTCCCGAGTTCATGCTGCAAACCCTCGGCCTGTCCAACGTGGTGCAGTCCGATGAAGAGTGGCCCGCCGTCGGCTGGGAAACGATTGCCAAGGCCAACCCGACCTTCCTGGTGATCGCCCGCATGGACCGTCGCCGCTACCCCGCCGACGACCATGAAAAGAAACTCGCCTTCCTGCGCAGCGACCCGGTGACCCGCAACATGGACGCGGTGAAAAACAACCGCATTATCATCCTCGACGCCCTGGCGTTGCAGGCCAGCATCCGCATGTTCGACGGCCTTGAACAACTGGCCACGGCCATCGACGGCTACGACCTACCAAAATGATGCGCACCCTATTCGCCCTGGCATTGCTGCTGATCGCCGTACTCGCCGGCGTGGCCATCGGCGAAACCGCCATTTCGCCGCAGGTCGTGCTCCAGGTGCTCGCCAACAAACTGTGGGCGGCCGGCTACGTGCTCGACCCCATCGATGAAGGCGTGGTGTGGAACTACCGCCTCACCCGCGCGCTGGTCGCTGCCGCCTGCGGTGCGGGGTTGGCGACGTGCGGGGTGATCCTGCAATCACTGTTGCGCAACCCGCTGGCCGATCCGTACCTGCTGGGCATCAGCGCCGGCGCATCGACCGGCGCGGTATTGGTGGCGTTGATGGGCGTGGGCGGCGGGTTGATTTCTTTGTCCGCCGGCGCGTTTGTCGGTGCGATGGCGGCGTTTGCGCTGGTGATCCTGCTGGCCCGCGCCAGCGGATCGGCCAGCGGCACCGGCCAGATCATCCTGGCGGGCATTGCCGGTTCGCAGTTGTTCAATGCGCTCACCGCGTTCCTGATCACCAAATCGGCCAGTTCCGAACAGGCACGCGGCATCCTGTTTTGGCTACTGGGCAACCTCAGCGGCGTGCGCTGGCCGTCGGTGTGGCTGGCGGTGCCGGTGGCGGTCGTGGGTTTGGCCGTGTGCCTGTGGCACCGTCGAGCGCTGGATGCGTTTACCTTTGGCAGCGACTCGGCAGCATCCCTCGGCATTCCGGTGCGCCGGGTGCAGTTTGTGCTGGTGGGCTGCGCGGCCCTGGTGACGGCAGTGATGGTGTCGATTGTCGGCTCCATCGGCTTTGTCGGGCTGGTGATTCCGCATGCCGTGCGCCTGCTGCTCGGCACCGGGCATTCGCGCCTGCTGCCGGCGAGCGCCTTGGGTGGCGCACTGTTTTTGATTGCGGCGGACGTGCTGTCACGCACGCTGATCAAGGGCCAGGTGATTCCCGTTGGCGTGGTCACGGCACTGGTGGGCGCGCCGGTGTTCGCACTGATCCTGATCGGCCGGAGGAACGCGCGATGACGGTTCTGAGCTGCACCGGGCTGGGTTTCAAGGTGCGCGAGGCCGAGCTGCTGCGCGACATTCATCTGGACGTACACCTGGGCGAAACCCTCGGCATCGTCGGCCCGAACGGCTCGGGCAAATCGACCTTGCTCAAACTGCTGGCCGGCCTGCGTACACCCGCGTCCGGCGAAGTGTTGCTGGGCGGCCGGCGCCTGGGCAGCCTGTCCCGCCGCGCCATCGCGCAGCAACTGGCGGTGGTGGAACAACAGGCCGACACCGACGACGTCATCCGCGTGTTCGACGCCGTGGCGCTGGGCCGTACGCCGTGGTTGTCGGCGTTGAGCCCGTGGTCCTTGGATGACGACGCCATCGTGAACCAGGCCTTGCACGACGTCGACGCCACCCACCTGAGCCAGCGCGCCTGGCGCAGCCTCTCGGGCGGTGAACGCCAACGCGTGCACATCGCCCGTGCATTGGCGCAACGGCCGCAGATCCTGTTATTGGATGAGCCGACCAATCACCTGGATATCCAGCATCAACTGGGGATTTTGGAGGGCGTGCAACGGTTGCCTGTCACCACCTTGATTGCCCTGCATGACCTGAACCAGGCGCTGACCTGTGACCGCTTGGCGGTGCTGGACCACGGGCGGTTGGTGGCGCTGGGCAAACCCCTGGACGTGCTGACGCCACAGCGGTTGCAGGAGACGTTTGGGGTGCAGGCGCACTACCTGACAGACCCGTTTGATGGGGCGAAAATCCTGCGGCTACGCCCGATCTAAAGCCTGAGTAGAGCGTTACTGTAGTGAGCGGGCTTGCCCCGCGCTGGGCTGCGCAGCAGCCCCAATAAGGCCGCTGCATTCCTCCAGGTTGAACCGGGGCGTATGGCTTCAGGGGCTGCTTCGCAGCCCAGCGCGGGGCAAGCCCGCTCACTACAACAAGCCCCCCCAGAGCAATAAGCCCCCCGGAGCATTGATCTATAAAGCCCTGTGCATATGCGTCGTCCGCCACACCGGGTCTGCTTCCACATCCACGACCTCAAACCCCTGCCGAACCCAAAATTCAATTGCCCCCGGCAAAAACGGATGGGTATGCAAGTACATCACCTCCACCCGATCGGCTTTCGCCATCGCTTCCAACGCACGGTACAACTGCCCCGCCAAGCCAAAACGGCGAAACGCTGGTGCTACAAACAAGCGCACCACTTCCACCATCTTGCGGCCTTGGTAATTCAACTGCGGAAAACGCATGTCATAGGGCAGATACCCGATGGCAGCGACGATTCGGCCCTCATCGCGCGCGATAAGAAAATGCCCATCGCCCTGCAGATAAACCGCCTCGAATCGCGCCAGGTCCGCCGGCATCCCTGTGGCGCTGAGCGTGGGAAACAGCTCGGCACGGGCGTGCAGCACGAACCTCAGCACCTCGGGGATATCCGCCGCCGTGACCGTCTGAATAATGGGACTTGTGCTCATGCAACCTCTATCTGCGTAATCCCTACCACCTGCGCCTGCTCCAGAATTTGCTCCGGCAGCGCATCCGCAGGCGGCAGGATCAAGCCATTTTCCGCATCGCCAAAATGCAACTGCAGCAGGTGCAACGCCGCCTCGTGTACCCGCAACTCAGGCTGGTTGAGTTCGAATGCATGGGTGCGGGGTTCGCCGTTGAACCGATAGTTGATGGTGTATTCGCGCATGGGGGTCCTTGTTATGGGAGAGAGGCAACTGATCAGCCGGATCAGATCACCAAGTTTCAAGCTCCCAACCCGCTCTTGGCAAAGATAGCCAGGTTACTCGTTCAGACAATTCCCGGAGGCAAAAAAAGTAAAACCCAATATCCTGGACCACCATTAAGCTGCTGGAAGTCACGCAAACGTATCAGTCAAATGAGTGAGTCGAGAGTGATAAATATGAATGAACTACCGGGCCCCGGCACCCGACAGAATGATAAAAACCGCAAGACCATCCAGACCACCGTAGCGGCAAGAAACCGGCCGGCGCGGCAAACAACACCAAGTGGAACGAACTGATTACACACATGCGCCAGCGCTCGGAGTGGGTACCTTCGTATCGCTCAAAATGCATCACAGGCCATATCTCGGGATGGGATGTGGAATGGTTTTACCACCTGCCGTTCCCTTTTGCGTATGTCGAATGGCTCGACATCGGCTTGTGGCAAGAGGCGCCTTCGTTGGGCGTATTATTGCCACGAACGTATATTGACCATACCGAGGAAATCTCTCAGATTGTCTCGCAGATAGGCTTCGAATTTGAAGTAAAGGCCGATGTGCTGAGAATATGGGGCTACCTTCCAAAATCCTACGATGACTTTCCGCCGGTATAACGTACAGCGGCGGATTCTGCGGCGACGCCGCTTCAGCCACCCTCACTGTAGTGAGCGGGCTTGCCCCGCGCTGGGTGGCGAAGCCGCCCAAACCCAGGCGCCCCGGTGTGTCTGGGATACCGTTGCGACCCTGGCGCGGGGCAAGCCCGCTCACCACAAGTTACAGTCGGCATGGCCGCTTGAATGATCATCCCGCCGTCATCCCCAGTCGGGCACTGATCCACTGGCGGCTATAAGCAAGCACGCTCCCCCCCATCGCCACCGAAAAATGAATAAACCCATGCGCCGCCTCCGGCAACAGGTGCGCCTCAGCCCCCGGCCACCGCTCAGCGATCAACAGCGTGTCGTCTTTCAACGGGTCCAACTCACCCACAAACATCAACGCCGGCGGCAAGCCGCCGAAATCGCCATACAACGGTGACAACGGCGGCTGGCGACGTTCCTCATCGCTCAACCCCGGCGTCAGCCTGCGCAGTGCCTCGACCATGCCCGGCCCGTCCAGCAACAACGTGTGCGGCCCCGCCGTGCGCACGCTCGGGGTACCGGTCAGGTCGTAGACGCCGTAATACAGCACCGCTGCGCTCACCCGCGTGAGCACGTCCGGCCATTGCTTCAACGCCAGCAACGTCGCCGCCGCCAAATGCCCACCGGCCGATTCGCCGACGACGATCACCGGCAGGTCGGCAAATTCATCGGTGGTCAGCAACCAGCGGGCGGCCGCCAGGCAGTCGTCCATCAGGCCCTCGACCGGCGTGTCGACTGCCAGCCGATAGTCCACTGACACCACCGTCACGTCGCAGGCGTTGACCATGCCGAGGTTGAGGTCGTCGTTCATCTGCGCATTGCCGATCACCCAGCCGCCGCCGTGGATGTCCAGCACCACGCCCTTGGGCTTGCCGCTCGGCCGCAGGATGCGCACCGGGACTGAGCCCACGAGTCGGGTCTCAGCCACCGGCGCCCGCTTGATCTTTTGACTGGCGCGCAACAACGCCTGGATCAGGCGCGGCGTAACGCGATTGCGGATTTTAAAACGTGGCATCCACGCGAGTTTCTGGTTGAAACGGCGCATCTCGGCGCGTTCAGGCTCACTGGCGGGCCAGGGTGTGTAGGCCATCAACGGTTATTCCGCAGGATCGAGAAATTCAGCGCTGCCGCCACACACAGCCACGCCAGGTAAGGGAACAGGATCAAGCCGGTGATCAGGTCCAGGCGCACCGCCAGCACCACCATTGCCGCCACGGTCACCCACAGCACTGCGATAATCACCATCCCCGCCAGTAAGCGATGGGCGCCGAAGAACACCGGCGTCCACAGCGTATTCAACGCAATCTGCGCCGCCCACAGGGCCAACACCATTTGACTGCCTGGGATAAGGCTCAGGCGATAACCGGCCCAGGCCAGCAATAGGTAGATGATCGTCCACGCCACCGGGAACAACCAATTGGGCGGGGTGAAGCTGGGTTTGACCAGGGATTCGTACCAGGCGCCGGGTTTGAAGATGATGCCGGTACTGGCAGCGGCGGCGCAGGCGAGCAGGAAGATGAAGAAGGTCATGGTCGGTCCTTGGCTGGGCATTTCAAGCTTGGACGCGCAGGACACGGGTAAAAGTTCACTGCAATTCAGGGCATCACGATGTTCAGCCAAGGCCAGCGCGCCTGATAACTGCGGGCCTTCTGCACGAACAACTCCCGCTCCGGATGCAGCGGGTTGATGCGCAGCACACCCTGCTCCACATCCTCCAGACCATACGGCGCATACACCTCACCCGTCGCAATCTCCAAGCCGATGCACGTACCCGCCACCAGGTAACGATCAATCCCCTGCTTGGCCGTGTGCAACTGCGGATACGGCCGACCAAACCGCTGGCCATACCACAGATGAACCCGCGCCTGGTTCTTCACTTCAACATTCACGCCCAGGTCCTGGAACAGCACCTCGGCCGCGCGGATCACCGCATCCTCAGCCTCGTAGGACAGGTCCGTATCGAAGTAGAAAACGTCGTAGTCTTTGACGCCTTGGTCAGCAGGCAGGTTTGACTGATGATTCCACACCGCCTGGAACAGGCAGCCTGCCGTGAGAAAGCACTGGTCCACGCCAAGGTCGGGCAGGCGCGCGGTAATCTCGGCATTGATGGGGTTGGCCATGGCCAGGTTGAGCAAAGCGTCGACGGTCAATGTCATGCGCATTCCTTCTTGAACTTACCCGCCGTTCCCTTTGTGGCGAGGGAGCTTGCTCCCGTTGGGGCGCGAAGCGGCCCTCATCGGCGTCCGTGTTTTGCCTGATAAACCGTGTCAGCCGGCTTTGGGGTTGCTGCGCAGCCCACCGGGAGCAAGCGCCCTCGCCACCAGGAGGACCGACCGATGATCAAGCCTTCAACTCACCCGCACGGTGAGTCGCTGCGTCATCGTAAACCACATACAACGACTCGGCGACCTGGCTTTTGATGGCCTTGGTGGACTCAAGGCCCAGCACAAAACCCTCGGCTTTACCGCCGGCACGGTTGAGTTCTTCAGGGGTGGCGGCGCCGGTGATGGCGTCGAAAAGCTTGGTGGCGTGGGGGCCTACGCCTTTGGGCAGGCTGATCTGGTCGATGGACATGGGCGATACCTTAAAAAAGAGAGATCGGTAGCGCGTGGAACCACTGCCGGGGGTGGCATGGTAGACCGGCTGGAACAGAAAGGGGCGGCTTTTGATTAACCTGCGCTCAGGGCGCCGACTGGAACCGGCCTTGAAACGCGATGCGCAGGCATGCCCAGGCGATATAGCCCACGATCACCACCTCGACCACGCCGATAAGCAGGTTGAATGAAAAGGTGACGGGTTGCTCCGCCCAATCGAAGGTCGTTGCACGGGATCGAAAACCACTGACCCGCAGCCGCCCCGTGAACAGCGCGGGCACCAGTGCGAAAAGCTGCGACAGCTCCAACACCGCCAAAAACGCACCCAGCAGGCCCAGCAGACCGCGTGCGGGCATGCCGACAGCCTCGGTCGATGCCGCTGAAGGCGCAGGCTCTTTTGCTTTTTGCGCGCGGGCGACCTTGGCCGGGGATGGCGCAGGCCTATAAGGCGGTTTGCGCGGCGCCGACGCATCGATCACGTCGGTTGGCACCGCCATGTTCAGGTAGCCGGCCAATTCCGCCAGCCACCGCTCGGTGCGCGGGCTGCCCGGTACCATCGGAACATTGTCGGTGGTCAGGCGATGCTCGGTGCCATCGCGCATCACCAACCACAGCTGGGTGTAGATCGGCTTCGCCTGTGGGCGGCGGCGCAGTTCGAGGGCGTGTGGATGATCGAGTCGAAACGCCTGACGCACCCGCTCACGGCGCCCAAACGCGTTGCGGGTCAGGCGTTGCCCCTCCCCGTCGTGTCGCGACAAACGCAAGGTCTCGCGAATGCCGGTGTACACCATCAGGAACAGCCCCATGGCCGGCATCAACAGCAACGCGAGCGCGATCAGCAGCGAGGACAGCGGGTGCAGGCCCACCAGCGGCAAATAGCCCTCGATGATCCCGCACACCACGAACACCACCGGCACGCTCAAGGCCAGCCCGCCTACCCACCACACGACAGCACTCTGCACAGGGTTGTGCGAGTGGATGAGCAAATCATCCTGCTCCGTTCGCTCGAACCGATGGCCAATCCACATGCCGCTCTCCTGATGTGCGTGCGTGGCCCCGGATGATACGTGAGCGCGCCCATTTGTTTCATGACCCTCCCCACAAAACCGTGATATCGATAAGCTTGATCCCCCACCCGCCGCGCAGGCCCCGCACCATGACCCTCTCTCCCGACTTCACCCCCTGGACCTCCTTGCTCGGCGGCGCACTGATCGGCCTCAGCGCCGGCCTATTCATCCTGCTCAACGGCCGCATCGCCGGCATCAGCGGCCTGCTCGGCAGCCTGCTGGCCAAACATGGCGAAGGGCGCGCTGAAAAAGGCCTGTTCCTGATCGGCCTGCTCGCCTCGCCCTGGCTCTGGTCACTGTTCGGCACCCTGCCCAGCGTGTCGATCCAGACCGGTGGCGCTGCGTTGGTACTGGCGGGGCTGCTGGTCGGCATCGGCACACGCTACGGCGCCGGGTGCACCAGCGGGCATGGGATCTGCGGGCTGTCGCGCTTGTCGTTGCGCTCGCTGGTGGCGGTGGGTTGCTTCATGGGCAGTGGGTTTGCCGCTGTCTACGTGATTCGCCACCTGATAGGAGCCTGAGCATGCGCAAACTGACCGCATTAATCGCCGGCCTGATCTTCGGCCTGGGCCTGTACCTCTGCGGCATGACCAACCCAGCAAAGGTGCTGGGGTTTCTCGACCTGGCCGGTGAATGGGACCCTTCCCTGGCGCTCGTCATGCTCGGTGCGCTCGTGGTCAGCAGCGTGTTCTTCTACTCCGCCAGGCACCGACGCACCTCGTTACTGGGCGCGCCGATGCAGATGCCGACCCACCGCACAATCGACCGGCGGCTGGTGCTCGGCAGCGTGGTGTTCGGGGTTGGCTGGGGGATCGCCGGGTTGTGTCCGGGGCCTGCGGTGGCATTGTTGCTGACGGGGCAATGGCAGGTGGGGGTGTTCGTGCTGGCGATGGGGGTGGGAATGTGGGTATTTGAAGGAATGGAGTCGCGCAGGTCGGCCAAGGCTTGATACACGGGCAAGACGTTCTGCTTTATCTCACACCGTCCCCGGCCTACATTGAACGCCTCAAGGATCAATACCGAGGTCAACATTCATGGCACGCATAGTCAGGATTCACGCCTACGGCGACGCCAGCGTCTTGAAACTGGAAGACGTGGACGTCCCCGCCCCCGCCGCCGATGAAGTGCAAATCGACGTCAAAGCCTTCGGCCTCAACCGCGCCGAAGTGATGTTCCGCAACCACGCCTACCTGCAGGAAGCCGAATTCCCCAGCCGCCTGGGCTACGAAGCCGCCGGCGTGGTGATCGCAGTCGGCGCCGATGTCACCGACATTCAAGTGGGCGACGCCGTCAGCGTCATCCCACCGCTGGACATCGCCCGCTGGGGCACCTACGGCGAAGTGGCCAACGTGCCCGCCCACCTTACCGTCAAACACCCGCAAACCCTCAGCTTCGTGCAAGCCGCCGCGTCCTGGATGCAATACGTCACCGCCTGGGGCGCGCTGGTGGAACAGGCCAAGCTGACCCAGGGCGACGTGGTGTTGGTGACCGCCGCCTCCAGCAGCGTCGGCCTGGCCGCCTTCCAGATCGCCCGCAGCGTCGGCGCCACCGCCATCGCCGTGACCCGCACCCGCGCAAAAAAACAAGCGCTGCTGGATGCCGGCGCGGCCCATGTCATCGTCAGCGATGAAGAGGACCTGGTCGAACGCGTGATGCAATTGACCGACGGCCAAGGCGCCCGCGTGGTGTTCGACCCCATCGGCGGGCCGGGCTTCGAAGCGCTCACCCAGAGCATGGCCAGGGGCGGGATATTGCTGGAGTACGGCGCGCTGAGTTCGGAGCCGACACCGTTTCCGTTGTTTACCGTGCTGGGCAAATGTTTGACGCTCAAGGGGTATCTCTACGCCGAGATCGTGGCTGACCCGGTGGTGTTGGCACGGGCCAAGGCGTTTATTTTGGAAGGGCTGGCGTCGGGGGCGTTGTCTCCGGTGATTGCGAAGACGTTTGGGTTGGATGACGTGCAGGAAGCGCATCGGTTTTTGGAGGCGAACCAGCAAGTGGGCAAGGTGGTGGTGACGGTGTGAGGGCGGCGTCCTAGGACAATTCCCAAAGCTGGGGAGTGGGTTGCCCGATTGCCTACGCGTGCGTCAGAATCCGCCGGCTTGTGCGCTGGGGGGGTCGAATCTAAGGTGGCGCGGTCGCTGAACTTCTCGGTGATCGGGTTTAGTAGCCCGGATCGGTTATCTAAATGTGCATGAGCTTCATCAGTCAGACATCGCGTCTGTGCTTGATGGCGGCTGTGCGCAGGGCGTCCTCGGACGCGCCGGCTTTAGATATCCACCGGTCTACTAACCTGCGTACAGCTGCCACCCACTCGTTTAGTAGCGGGGAGGTGGCGGCATAAGCCAGGATATCTTTTATGTCTAAGGTCATACCGGATTCAACCGCGCTTTTCTGCGTTGCTCCAGACGCCAGCAATGAAGCCCTCGTTACCAATAGCTACGAGACCTTCGCCTCGGTCAGCACCCTTCTGCTCGACCTCTCCGAAAGCCTGAGTGGCAAACAGCGTGACATCGCGCTGGCAATTCACCAACTGAGTGAATTGGGCGTGTTACTCACAGCTAAGCTCCTTGATCGTGAGGCCCCCTCCGCTGGCTGATCATAGCTATCCAGAAGGCGAGGCGGATCAGTCGCTGAGTCGTAGTACGAAAAAAGGAGGACGGATTGATCCATGAAGAATCGTTTCGTCCCCTTTTCAATGGTCTCAAAACGGCCTTTCATGAATGGCTACTCTCGGCCAAAAGCCGTCATTGCGTGGACGCTGAGTGGCATACGGTAGATTCTTGACTTGTTGAGGGTTCGAATTGCTTCTTCATTGCCACATTCTTAAAACGCAATCCCATGATTTTTATATAGAAGATAGATGGTTTGTGGTTTTTTTGCGTCCAAAAAATAGCCCCATGGGACCACCATGGAACTGGCGCGTATTTTGGGTGCGTTTTTTACTCGCAAGACGGGTGCACTTCGTTCCTTTATGAACTTAGTGTTAGGCCCACTACTCCCTAGAGAGGAGCGCAGATTCGTAAGCGTGTCTTCAACGTTTTGAGACCGAGGGTAAGAATTGATGTCTGTTGCCAGGGGCGATGTTCATCACGTGAATAGCGTGTCGACTCATTTACTCGCCGGGATTGCGTGCGCGCCCACCACACTTGAAGCACGGAGGCGTGAGATTCGCACGCATGACCTGATTTTTAAGCTTCAACTTGAAGAGACTATTTCCAATCTTGATGCAGACAATCTACGAATCTTGTTCAGAGGGGCGCTTGAGAAGCGCCTCCGTGAAATTTTGAGCGAGTAAAAAATTTTGGTATTGCCTAGGTCGACATAACGCCGCTTATGTTCAAAAGGCTCGTACACGTTAGCCCGGTGTGGGGGCCTTTTTAATGGCTGCGGTAACCAATGCCCCCTACACTGGCCTACCAGTGCCCCTTGTACTGGTAAGCGCATAACCCGCGCTTAAACGCTCTTGGCCGGCGCAAGCAGAGGTTTGGGCAAAGCATTGGTTGAGGGGCTGGGTGAGAATGAGGACACGCTGATTGGTATCTCCTGTACTGATCCAGTGGAGGAGCCCCTGGAGGAGTAACCATCTCGCCATATGGCCCACGGGAAGTTTAACCTTCAGAGCATTTCTTTCTGTGCCCACCGCAGAGGATCGCCGTTCCACACGCGTTCATCGGTCTCAAGGATCTGGCTAATCAGGTTGCACACAATCGGTAGCCTCTCATGGCGGCGAAACAAAGCTCCAACCTCTGAAAAAATGGGAGGCCCAGCTATCTCCCTAAAGACCACATTTGGCAGTTGAACAGTTTGAATCAGAACGCTGGGAATGACTGCTATACCAACACCCAGTGCCACCTGTGTCAGCACTGCGACCAGACTTCCGGGAGCCGAACCAATGTGTGGATCGAATCTCCCGCGCTTGGCCACTTCACGCAACCCTAACCCCTGTTCAGGTAGCACAAACAACTCGTCAGCAAGCGCACTCGGGCGAATGTCATCAACTGTCTTTGCCAGGATATGGTCCGCAGGCAAAGCAACGCAGAATCGGTCTCGGGCCAAAATACGGCTGGAGATTGCGTCGGGCAAATGCACCGGCATCCGTACAAAGGCCACGTCAATCCGACCGTCCTCGAGAAGTGCCGTGAGCTGCTCGGTAGGGAGTTCCTTGGTGTTCACCATGACGTCTGGCCACTGATTGCGAAAGCGCTTGATCTGGTCCTGGAGTACCCCGAAAAAGGCGGCTGAACCCACGTATCCGATTTCCACTCGGCCAACCTGGCCTCGGCCTGCACGTTGGCCCACGTTAACAGCTCTCTCGAATTGTTCGAGAGTAGCGCGGGCTTCTGTCAGAAACGCTTCCCCAGCTGGCGTCAAAGCGACAGATCGCTTTGTTCTATTAAAAAGCCGAGCTTCTAACAAGCTCTCCACTTCCTGAATCTGCGCAGTGAGTGTTGGGGCAGAAACGCCCAGCTGCTCGGCCGAGCGTGAAAAATGTAGATTTTCCGCCACTGTTACGAAAGAGCGGAGATGGCGAATGTCCATGGCAGCGGAACCTAGTATTCAGTTTTTCTGAATTATAAAGCCATCAAGCTTTGTTGTACTGAATTATTCCCCCTGTTCCAATCATTGGACTCACTACATTAGGAGTTCACCATGTTCCGCCTTCCTCACATCGCGACTGCCTTGGCTCTTTCTGGAACGCTTGCTCTGCTCTCTCTGCCAGCAGCAGCATCGGATTTGCCTAGCCAGCCAATTCTGACGCTTGCCGCCGCTCAACAGATCCTCACAGCAGCGCAAACACAAGCGCAAAAGGCTGGTTGGCCGTGCGTGATCGCAGTTGTCGATAGTGCTGGTTTGCCTATTCTCCTCGCTCGAATGGACAACGCCGCTGTCCCAGCGGGTGTAGAACTGGCTCCCGGAAAAGCTCGTACAGCCGCTCTGTTCCGACGTCCTAGCGGCTCGCTAGAAGATGCCGTCAACGGCACCCGACCTGCCGTCATCACGGCCCAAGGCTTTGTGCTGATGCGTGGTGGTTTTCCGATCATCATCAACGGACACACCGTTGGGGCTGTAGGGGTATCTGCGGACACACCACAGCACGATGAAGAGATCGCTCAAGCCGGGCTAGCTGCATTCAAATAAACGCCCGTTTCAAAAAGTGCAGTTACCGTTCCCGCTATCAGAAGAGACTGTCATTCCATGAGAAAAGAAGCGGCCATACTGGTTGTCGCGTCGGCGGGCTGTGCCATGACAGTTCTAGATACGAACGTTGTAGGCATTGTTTTGCCAACCATTGCCAGGGATCTTCAGGCATCGTTTGCAGAGGTCGAGTGGGTCATAAGCACCTACGTGCTCTGCTTCGCTGCCCTCCTGCTTCCGGCTGGCTCCATCGCTGACCGGTATGGCCGACGACGCGTCTTTCTGTTCGGAATAGCGCTCTTTGCAGTCTCTTCTCTGGCCTGTGGTTTGGCGCCTTCAGCGTCAGGCCTTTATCTGGCGCGAGCGGTACAGGGAGTCGGAGCCGCTTTCCTGCTTGCTCCTGCCCTAGCCATCATCGGACACACCTTTCACGATGAAAAAGCGCGTAGCCACGCATGGGCGATCTGGGGCGGCATCATGGGACTCACAATGGTTGTGTCGCCGCTCATTGGTGGAGTGATCAGTAGTTCACTTGGGTGGCGCTGGGCTTTCTATATCAACATCCCAGTCTGCTTATTGCTGGCGGCAGCGGTCGTGACGCTGGTGGATGAATCTCGTGACCCCATTCCGAGAACATTGGACATCCCGGGAATTGCGCTGTTCGCGCTAGGGATGTTCAGTGCCACATGGGCACTCATAGCCGGTCCCAGTCATGGATGGTCCAGTATCCCTGTCCTCGTGAGCATGATCGGGGGCCTGCTGTTTTTCGCAGTCTTTGTCTGGGTCGAAAAACGCCGCACCCACCCAATGCTTGATCTCGAATTGTTCACAGCCAGGCCCTTCGTTGGCGCAGTACTCGCGATGCTAGCCTACGCCTCATCTGCTCAAGTCATGGCATCGCTGTTACCGCTCTTTCTACAAAATGGCCGTGGCAACGGAGTACTCCAAGCGGGTATCGCCATGCTTCCATTTGCCATTGCGATGCTGATTTTCCCCCAAGTAGGTAGGCGACTTTCGCCTTACCTTGACAGCGCGGGCATCCTGGCACTGGGCCTCTTAATCGTTGCACTGGGTAACCTTATTCTGATGTTCTCCGCCATTCAGCAGGGAGAACTATTGCTGATTTCCGGCATGGCTATTTTGGGAACTGGTGGAGGATTGCTGAATGGCGAAACCCAGAAGGCGATCATGGGCACAGTTCCTCGGAGTCGCGCCGGAATGGCATCCGGCATCAGCACCACATCCAGATTTACCGGCATATTGCTGGGTTTCGCCGGGCTGGGAGCGGTACTCGCCAGCGGAGTGAAATTGGCGATCGAAAGCAGGCTGATAGACGCGGGAGTGTCTGCTAAACCCGGATTTTCCGAATACGTGATGGCAGGCGACTTCGCACGTGCTATCGCAATGTATCCCCACGACTTAACCAAAACGCTGAATGGGCTCGCTCAGCAGAGTTACAGCCAGGGATTCGCGGGCGCATTTGTGATTGCCGCTGTGTTCTCGCTACTCGCATCCGGTGCGGTGTATGTGCTGATGCGTAGCAAAAAAAGCCATAGCCCGAGCCCTGCCATCTAGCCACAGCCCTGCAAAACGTGAGTAAAGATATATGTCGATAAATGAACTGAAAATTGCACACCCGATTCAGGCCGACGCAATTATTTTTGACCTTGACGGTACTCTCGTTGACTCTGCGGACGACATGACAGCGCAATTGAACGCAATTCTGATCGAGCGGAATCTTGAGCCAATTTTGGTCGCAACAACTTCATTATTCCTCGGTGACGGAATGCGGTCATTTGCCAGGCGAGCGTTCTACTTGCGTGGAATAAATAACATAGAAGAAGCGATTGATACCTTCATCTCGCGTTACGAACACACTGACCATCCGATGACAAAACCTTATGACGGGGTAATTGAAACCCTTAGCGCGTTGCGAGAAGCGGGGTGGCAAATATCTGTCTGTACGAATAAGGACGAATCGATTGCCATCGATATTCTCAAGCAAACCAACCTGTTGAAATTCATGGATGTGGTCTGTGGCGGGGATACCGTGTCCTTTATGAAGCCTGACCCCAGACACCTGGGGGCATTGGTAGCGCGTGCCGATTACGGAAAGCTCCCCAAGATAATGATCGGGGACAATAGGAACGATTTTGAAGCCGCACGCGGATACGGAATACCGTTTGCTTTTGCCAGTTGGGGCTATGGATCTGTGCCTGACGATTGCAAAGCCCTTAATCTCAAAGAATTCAGAGATATTCTCGACATCGTTGGCTTGCCTGGCCACTGAGCGGCAGCTAAGGATCGACTCCCGTCCTCGTCGGTCTACTAAATTCCGGATTCTTAGCAGGTAGCAAGGTCAGAGGTTTCCAATGGTGTTCATGGTGGATTCCTCCTCCTCAGGAGAGGACTAGGGTGGATCAGGTACAGTACTCCGTCATCGATATTCGTCCCAGAATTGCCGCTCACTGATTTGGCTTCAATTGACTCCGTGCGGCACTGCGCGGAAGGGTTCAGTTGAGTGCTCACGTCACCCTGACGTCTCTCGTATCCCCGAGGATCCGCCCCGCATCTTTTGCAGGGGGTAGCCCGAACACGCGAGCATAATCGCGACTGAATTGCGTGGCACTTTCGTAGCCAACCTCGAAGGCCGCAGCCATGACGCTATTGGCATTTGCCACCATCAGTGTTCGCGCCTGGAGCAAGCGCACGCGCTTCTGATACTGCAAAGGGCTCAAATTGGTAACAGCCTTGAAATGGCGATGAAATGCCGAGACGCTCATCGATGCTCGTTCTGCCAAGCGTTCTACGCCGATGGGCTTGGCAAAGTCGCGGCGAATCCATTGAATAGCCATGTTAACGCGGGCCATTGCGGTATCAGGCGCTGCGATCTCTCTGAGCATCCACCCATGCGGTCCCTGTAGGACGCGGAAGATGATCTCCCGCTCGTAAACCGGGGCCAAAGCTGCGATGGCATCTGGATCGCCCATCAGTCGGAGCATTCGTATCCAAGCGTCCATCAGCTCGGTCGTAACTGAGGCCACCGAAAAGCCGGGATTATTTTCCATGCGGACAGCAGGTTTGGGCAAGTCGCCGAATAATGTCGACAGGACTGCCGGATCAAGCGTCAGACTGACTGCCAGATACGGCTCGCCTGATGCGGCGGGATGTACTGAACCCACGGCTGGTAGGTCGATGGACATGACAAAGTAGGTCGCAGGATCATATTTAAGCGTGCGGTTACCCACCGTCATGCTTTTGCTGCCTTGCAGAATCAGATTGATCATGGGGTCATAGACCGCCGCCAGCAGGTGCTCTGGGATCTTGCCCTGAACCATGGCTACGCGCGGGATGCCTGTCTCGGTTCGGCGGTTTTCAGCGCCGGCCGCCAGTGATCTAAGTTCTTTGAGTTGGTTGTCCATGATTAGCATGCTGAAGGTATAACGACTCCTCGTGCAAGCAAAAAGCAGAAACAGGCATGTTTAGAGTAGGAACGGATATGACCCCCTAGGCGCTGATTATTACTCTGGATGCACATTCCAACCACAGAGGAAACAGATATGGGCGTCATCGTGATCACAGGCGGCAGCCGCGGAATCGGTGCCAGTGCCGCCGAGCATATTGCCAAAAAAGGTATGGGCGTCATCCTGACCTATAACGCCAATCCCCAGGCGGCGGCTTCGGTTGTGGAGCACATCAAAGACGCAGGTGGGAAAGCCATAGCGCTCAAGCTCGATGTCTCGGATGTTGGCAGTTTCGAGGCATTTCGCGAATCAGTAGTGGTAGCTCTGCGGGAGACGTGGAATGCCACAACGCTGAGTGGCCTGGTCAACAACGCTGGCTATGGCTTGTTCAACCCGTTGGCCTCCGTCAGCGAGGCGCAGTTCGACGACTTGTTCAAAGTGCATCTTAAAGGCCCGTTTTTTCTCACTCAGGTATTGCTGCCGCTGCTGGCGGAAGGCGCCAGTATCGTCAACCTGACCAGCGCCACTACTCGCGTAGCCACCGCCGGAGTTGCACCGTACGCCGCGTTCAAGGGCGGGCTCGAAGTGCTCACCCGCTATATGGCCAAAGAGTTTGGTGAGCGGTACATACGGGCCAATGCTGTATCACCGGGTGCTATCCGTACTGAGCTGGGCGGCGGGCTGAACGACGAGTTCGAAGCGATGCTGGCGGCGCAAACAGCGCTTGGAAGGGTGGGTGAGCCCGAAGATGTTGCGCGGGTTATTGCCATGCTGCTGTCCGAAGAGGGCACTTGGATCAATGCCCAGACTATTGAAGTCGCCGGCGGCTACAACATCTGAACATACGGGGGTACACCATGCTTGATCATATTTTTTTGTCGGTAAGCGACATCGCACGCTCTGTCAGTTTCTATGAGACTGTACTGAAGCCGCTGGGCATCACCGCGCGTTTGGACTACGACGGCAAGGACGGCCCACCGGGGCATCCAGACCTGAAAGGTTTTGGCAGCAATGGCCGAATGTTTTTCTGGTTGCGTGAAGGTGTATCTGGAGGGCGGGCTGTGCACGTTGGTTTCGTCGCGAACAACAAGGTAGAAGTTGATGCTGCCTACGCCGCGGCCATAGCGCAGGGCGCCATCGATAATGGCGCGCCGGGCGCCCGCTTACACTACGACCCCGATTACTACGCAGCCAATGTCCTGGACCCGGATGGGTACAGCCTGGAATTCGTCTATAAAAAATGGCAACACGTCCAATGAGCGCACTTCTGATCTACGGAGCCACGGGCTACACCGGTCGTATGGCGGTCAAGCGGGCAAAAGCGCTTGATCTGAATTTTGAAATCGCAGGGCGCAGCAAGCAGCAGCTTGCGATCCTTGCAGCGCAGTTGGACGTGCCATATCGAGTGTTCGATGCTGGCGCAGTTCTCGAAACTGATCTGTCTGGCATCTCGGTATTACTAAACTTCGCGGGGCCATTCGCGCAAACAGCAGAGTCATTGATGAACGCGTGCATCAAGTCTGGGGTCGACTATCTGGACATCACCGCCGAGATCAACGTTTACCGGCTAGCTGAGAGACTGGGCGTTCAAGCCGCTGCCAATAAGGTCATGCTTTTGCCAGGCGTTGGTTGGGACGTCGTCCCCACTGATTCGCTGGCGGTGCAGGTTGCTAGGCGCGTTGAAAATCCGCTTGCAATGAGCATCGCACTTCAGGTCCCAGGATCAATGTCCCGTGGGTCGGCCATGAGCGTTAGTGAGATCATCGGTGCAGGCCTACTCGCAAGGGTGGACGGCGAATTGGTTATGGCGCCCGATGCGACGCCACGGGACTTTGACTTTGGTCAGGGGCCGGTCCTTTGCGTGCCGCTTTCTTTCGGTGACCTGATCACAGGCTGGCATTCGACGGGCATTCCTAATATCGCGATGTATGTGCATATCGCGGGCGATGCGTTTCCAGAAGGTGATCTGTCGCAACTGCCTGACGGACCCACGGCAGAGCAACGGGATGCGCATCGCGCCCGCGCAGTGGTTGAGGTCATAGACGCTAATGGAGTAACCGCAACGTCTGTGATCGAAACCGTGAACGGCTATTCCTATACGCCATTGGCAGCGGTGGAAGCTGCGCGCCGGGTATTGAACGGTGAACGGCGCCCGGGATTTGCGACACCGGCCACGGTCTTCGGAGATGGATTTGCCGAGAGCATTGCCGGGACGGTAATTACCGACTTCTAACGTGGTGTTGGCGATTCAAATGGCCGCTGTACGCTCTGTAGCGGAGGCCGGGCGGACCAAATATCGCAGCATCGCACGCAGATGGCAGGCCAAAAAGCCGTGAGTACGCTCGGTTGAATTACGAGGCGCTTTTAAACCCCACCGTATTGGTGACCGGCCGCTTCTGGCCGATTGCTGCCCGTCGCGAGCGGCGGCAATCGCCCCATAGCTGACGGTCGGCTTGGCTCAGATTCACATTGAGCAAGCCGGTCGCTCACCCAACCGCTCTACCAGCCTTACGAGATAACCGTCGGGATCCTGAACGATGAATTCGCGTTGGCCTACTTCTATATCGTCAGCCCGATACCAGGTGTCTTTGCATTCTCGATAGAGTGGACATCCAGCCTGAACAAGTTTTTGGATGATGGGTGCGACAGCCTCAACATCAATCTGTAGGTTGATGCCTCTTCCAAACGGTTTGGTCAACGGCGCAGTCAGCCATTGACCCGCGTCCGGATCAATCTGCTCCAGCATTACTTGAGCACCATTCAAATCAAGGTACGCAAATCCGTCATCCGAACGTTGATAAGCTACTTTGAACCCCAGACGAGAAACCCAAAAAGCCAGGCTGCTATCCAGGTTGGTGACCATTAACTCCGGAACCAGTTTGTTACGTTCGAACATGAGATGACTTCCATTTCAAAATGCTTTTTTTTTGGGCGGGCAGGTTCTGCACCTACGGCTTCGCTGCCAGGGCGGGATCGTGGTGAGCATGATGATGCACGGTTGGGTGGGAGTTATCGAGTCGCGTTGAGTGGCAGCTTCTGGCCCAAAGTGTGTAAAAACAGATGGTGCAGCCAACCAACGGCAGTGAGCCAAAGATCTCACTGCGGGATCTACTGAAAATTTTCCAGAGGGAGGCTGGCGGTTTACTTGGCTCAGGCCAAATGTCGGCCTAAAAATCGTTTAGTCGAACTCCACATCTGGTGCGAGTTCTGGATACTCGATCTTCATGTCTTCAAGGATTTTTTGCATCAGCTTCGCATCCCCCGGTAAACGTCTGGATAAAGTATTCCACCCTGAGATTTTCAAGTGTATGGGCATTTCAACAAGTGCCGTAATTGCGTCCCAGAAAGCATCCCAATTACAGTCGTACCAGCCAGGGAATCCGAGTTCATCTTTCAAGATGGAATGGAGTTCGTCAGAACTCGTCACCTCACTTAAGTCAATCTTTACAACCTGTAAGCGGGCCATCGTCAGCACCTCCAAAATTGTTCGCCAGTAAGAGGGGTAACTGGAGTCCGCCTCTGTCAGGGAGCCTATGCCGCTATACACCTTTGCTATGATTTTCCGAGGTATTTAACTCAGGAATCGTCAATGAAGCGCTTCATTCAAGGCGAACATCGCGGCCAAAGCACCTTGCTTCCCGAGAGCCTTGACGACTACGTCAGCGATACCAACCCGGTGCGCGTAGTCGACGTCTTCGTCGATGAACTCGACCTAGGGGAATAGGGGTCAGACCACGTTTTCAATAATGGTGGTCTGACCCCTATTTCATTGTTCACCTTCAGACCCCTCGTATTGCCAACTCAATAACACATGGGCTCTGACCGGTTTTTTTCACGCACGGCTTACAACCCAAGTCCGTACTGAAACAACGCCATGTCCATCACCCGCGCCGTAGGATACGGCAGCTCCAGGCGTCCCGTTTTCAACGGCAGGGGTGAAAGATTCAGTTGCTCCACCACACCCACCAACGCCGTCAGCCCCTTCCCGCTGGCGGTGGTGATGAATGCGCGGCGGGGGAACAGATCGCGGCAGGCCGCAATGTAGAAACGGTCCAGCGCCGGGCACTCCCCCCACACCCCCATCAGGATTTTGGTCTTGAGCGTATCGGTCCAGGAGACGTTGGTGGCCAAGGTCTCCATGGAGGCCAATACCCTGTCCAACAGGGCTTGGTTATAGGCCAGGTCCGGTGCGCCGGGTGCGAAATTATCCAGGGAGAGTTCAAACAACTCCGGGCCCTGGCCGGTAAAAAGGCACTTGGCCAACGCTTTCATCAGGTCCAGGTTGCTGTTCTGCAGCAGGCCCGAGGAGCCACGGAACATCCCCCAGTTCGCCAGGTAGAACCCAATATGCAGGGCTGTCGTGTCTATGTGTTCTTCGCTGATGAGGTCAGCCCACAGAGGGCGGGATTCGTCCCAGATGTATTCATAGAGAAACTCCCACGCCTTGAGTCGCGGGTAGTCGTTACCCGGTGAGGGCTGGATATTCTGGTAGTAGATTTGGGCATAGCGATTGACATCAAAAATCATCATCTGGCTTCCTGCGCACGGCGTTCCTGTTGATCACCTCAGCAGAGGTTATCGACAGCGCGGTCGAGATATTGAATACGCAGCCCCCAAGGACCCGCCCCACGTTTACACTGGCACCTTTTGCGCCGCTCACTCAGGGAAGCACTCAATGTCCACCGATCCGCTATGCCTGGTTTTTGTCCCCGCCCTTGTGGCTGTGCTCACCGCCGCCGAGGCGAAAAAGGGCGTGCCGTTGACCGAAGCTGAAGCGTGTGAAATCCGCGATGCAGCCACCTGTATTGCGCTGCCGTTCAGCACCGCGCTGGCGATGGAAACCGAGCGGGGTTATCCGGATATCGTCGCCGAGGACTGCTGGAATGAGTGGCAACGGGTGCGTGTTTCGGTTGCCTAACCACGCTTATCGACCCCCTTACGAATGGAATCGACACCATGAACAACTCCCCGCGCCTGCTCAAACCCCTCATCTGCCTTACCCTCCTCGCCGCCCTCACCGGCTGCGGCGCATTGACGGATGTGCGCTCCTTCTCCACGCCCTACGCCACGCCCACCAGCGCTGAAACCGTGCGCCTGCGTGTGATGAGCGATGGCATGGTGCGCGCCGTGCCCAATTCCAACTGCATCAACTTCCGCCTGCCCGGCGCGGGGGTGATGGTGGTCAACCGAGATGGCTACGCAGACCGCAATGGCGAAAGCTTGGGCATGGCGCCCGTCGAGCGGGGTTCGGAGGCCACGGTGATGAGTGAGCTGCGGGTGCCGGCCGGGCAGCCCATTGCGTTTCACTACATCGGCAATCGTTGCTACAACATGTTCACTTTCGTGCCGGAGGCGGGGATGGATTACGAACTGGATGCAGCGGGTCGCTATAAGTGCGGGGTGACGCTCAAGCGCATGTTGGTCGGCAAGACTGAGGGCACCCGGGTGCCATTGGGTGAGAGCAAGTTGTGCAACTGGGGCGATAACTTCTGAGCCACGTCTCGCCCTCAGCTATGCAACGGCAACGCCACCCCAAACAACACGAAGAACCCACCGCAGACTTTATTGAACCGCCGCCCCGTGCGAGCCAACCATGGCCGCACCCGGTGCGCGGCGCTGGCCACCAGGTATTCGACCACAAACTCCACCACGGCGTAGGTCAGCGCGATGATGGCGGTCTGCGTGATGATGTTTCTGTGGGGGTCCAGGAAGGGTGGGATAAACGCGGTGAACAGCAGCAGCGCCTTGGGGTTTGAGAGGGCCGAGACCAACCCTTGGCGGAACAGCGACCAGCGTCGCAGGCCGGTGTTAGCCGGCGTTTCCAGGCTGACGGGGGCGGCGCGCCACAGTCCGTAGCCCAGCCAGATCAGGTAAAGCCCGCCGGCAATCTTCAAGGCCGCGAACCCACTGGCCGAGGCCTGGATCAGTGCCCCCAGGCCCAGCGCGCACAGCGCAAGCACCAGGGCAAAACCGAGCACGCCGCCGCTGATGGTGAACAGGGTTCTGCGACTGCCGTGCAGCGCGCCGTGGGTCAGCACCAATAACGCATTCGGCCCTGGCACCACGGATATCCCGCAGCAGGTGAACAGGTAGAGCAACCAGGTCTCGAAGGGCATGGTCAGGTCCTTAATGGGTAGGTTCTGGCCGCTATCTTGCGAATGAACAACTACCGTGAAAAGCGCATAATTCACGGCGTAGCCATTCGATTAACGAATAAAGGTAACCACCATGTCCTCCAGCGATTTGCAGATCGATTGGCTCAAGTGTTTTGTGGCCGTGGTGGATGCTGGCTCGCTGTCGGGTGCGGCCCATGAGGTCAATCGGTCGCAGTCCGCCGTCAGCATGCAGATGAAAAAACTTGAGGCTGCGCTGGGCCGGCCCTTACTGAACCGTGGCCCCCGGCACCTTCAACTGACCGACGACGGCCAGACGTTGCTGGGCTATGCCCGCCGCATGCTCGCCTTGCACGCTGAAACCCAGGCGGCGTTTCACGGTGAAGCGTTGACCGGGCGCATCCGCCTTGGCGTCGCCGAGGACTACGCGGCCAAGTACCTAACGCCAGTGCTGAAACGGTTTGCGCCACGGTATGCAGGGGTGGACATCGAGCTGACCTGTGAACAGTCGACCGCCCTGATCCCACGTGTGCGCAGTGGCGACCTCGATCTTGCGTTGGTGTCCAGGGACTCGGCGCACACGGGGACTTTTCTGTTCAAGGAGCCGATGGTCTGGGTAGGTTCCCCGCAGTTCGAACTGTGGCGACGAGACCCGGTGCCTATCGCCGTCTACGAAAGCGAAAGCCTGGCGCGCCGGTACGCGGTGAATTCACTGGCGCAACAGGGCCGTCAATTCAAGGTGGTGTACAACAGCTCCAGCCTGGCCGGCCAGGTCGCCGCCGTGGAAGGTGGGCTGGCGATTGCTGCGATTACCCAATGCACCGTGCAGCCATCCTTGCAGGTCTTGAGCGGCGAACACGGCTTGGGCGCTATCGAACCCATGGAGGTGTCGATTCTACGTAGTAGGGCCTCGCGCGGGTCCAAGGCCGTCAACAGCCTGCATGGGTTTATCATCAGTGCACTTAGAGCTCAGGCATAGCCCTGTCGCGTACCGCTATCAAAAGGAAGGTTCACACCTTATGGATATCCAAGACCTCAAACGACGCCTGGCCCGCCCGGCGCTCAAACTCATCGCCGGCGGTTTTCGCCCTGCGGGCACTGATGAAGAAAGCTGGCTGGGTGACGTCTTTCTGTTCCGCGCCGATGAAGGCATCCCCACCAACAAGGCCGGGGAACCGTTGCTGCCCTACGCGCAGTTCTACTTGCCCGCCCTGCCCTTCAACAGCCCGGCGCTGAAGGGCGTTCGGGTGTTGACGCTGTTTGTGTCGAACCCGTTCCCCGAGCATTTTGAACCCATGGGGGATAACTGGCTGATACGCGAATACGGACCGGACGATGTGCTGGTGCGTAAAACCCTGCCGGTGCCGGGCGCGTTTCTCAAGCCGTTCCCCTTGAAGGCGGAACCCGTGCCGGAGGATTACCCGTTGTGGGATGGCGGCGGTGTGCCTGCTGAGCTTGAGCAGGAAATACTCAAGCTGGAACGCGCCGGAGAGATACAGAGTTACTACGACCTGGTGACCCACACCTATGAGCATAAGCTCGGCGGCTATCCGTCGTTCTGCCAATCGGGTGTCGATCCCGGTGAGGGGTTCGAGTTTGTGTTCCAGATTTCGTCGGACGCAAAAATCCAGCTGAATGTGGTGGATAGCGGGAGCTTGATGTTCTGGAAGCACCGCGTCACGGGGGAGTGGGCGCTTTATTATGATTTTTATTGAGCGGGATGCGACACACAGGCTGCGGAAGATGACCCCATCGCGGCCTCGCGCAAGCTCGACAACGCCCACAATTGATCTGCATTCGGAGCATTACATGGCCCTGTCCAAACGTGAAATCGCCGGTATTGAACGCCAACTGGTCGCCGCGCTGACTGAGGCCTGCGAAACGGCCAAGGCTGAAATCCCGGGGTTCGAATGGCTGACGCATACGGTCAACTACGCCGCGTTCCCCCAGAGCCTGCGCATCACCTGGGTATTCGACACGCGCGCCAGCAAGGACCACGCCCTGGCCAGCGGCGTCGACCAGCGCATGCGCGCGTTGACCGCCACTGCGTTGCAGGACGCTGACGTCCCCGCCGTGCCGTTGGACCGCTGCGTGCACTTCGACTCCGAAGAGGAATGCCACGTGCAGCACGGCGGCGATTGGGGTGTGCGGCTGGCTCGCGCGGCCAGTGTTGTCAGGCCTGTGCGGTAAACCGCTGCGCGCCGCGCCGCTCAAGCATCGCCGCTTCCGTCTCGCGCGTGGCGACTGTGCCTTTGTAGGCCAGTTGGTTTATAAACAACCCGGCTGAATATTCCTTGGGCGGCAAAGAGCCGGGGCGATTGAACAGTGCAGCCAGGTCAAGCGTGGCGGCGAAGTTTTCCTGGGTCAGGCTGTAGTAGCCCATCAGGTTTCCCGACCAGGGCGAGTCGGCGTCCAGCATATCGATCGTCGCCTCGCGGTATTGGATCGACGCAGGCTTCAGGTCGCGGGACTGATTAAGCAAGTCGCTGAGCCGTTGAGTGTCCGAAGGGCTGAGCTGGCCCGCCGTGTCGAGCACCTTCAGCGTGTCATTGGCCTCGACGGTGAAGCCGAACTTTTTGTTGGCCAGGTCTGCCGGCAGTGTGGCCCGAAAGGTCTCAACTGCGGCTTTCAGCGTGCTTGTTGCGCCCTGGTAACGTTGTACGAATCGAGGCAAGTCCGGCGATGCCGAGCGGCCGACCCACGTGTCGATGGCTTCCAGGGGGTGCGCGGTGATCGAGGTGTTTTCGCTGGGGTGGTAGACAGCCGCCGGGGCCGCGTTGGCCAAGGCTGCCTTGGCGGCGTCCGTCATCGGCTCGGGCGTGAGCTTTTGGCCGGAAGGCTTTAGGGGGGTATTGGCGGGAGGGATAGAGGCAGAGCTGAGGATAAGGGCCATTTAATCAGTCCATGATTGGCGGGGTCTTTCAGGTTATCGGCGGCGACGGGGCAAGCCTTAAGTCAGTCGTCACGATAAGCGCTAGAGCCCACTCGACAATCTCTGGATAATGCCCCTCCTCCCGCCTCGATACGGAAATCCCACGCTATGAAGTTGCCCGCGTCCGCCGTCGCCCTCGCCGCAGCCTTGCTGTTGCCTTCCCTCGCCCACGCCGACGACGCCGCACTGGTCGACACCCTCAAGGCCTTCACCCGCTGCGACGCGAGTTTTTTCAGCAGCCTGAATACCCACCGCGACGCCTGGCGGGCCTACGCCCCGCTCAAGCAAGAGAAGGACTTCAGCTGGATCGCGGTACGCGATCGCACCGACCCCAAGGCCACCGCAGTGCCGGTGAGCGCGCCGGCCATCGCTGGTTTGAAGTTGCTGTCCTACAACGATGAGGTCAGCGATCTTGGCCCGTTGGGCCTGTATTACTTCTGGGGTTTCACGGTGGACGGCAACATTGATGACGTCGCCCAGCGCTTCGCGGCACTGCTGGACCCACCCGGTGCGCTGCAAAAAGGCGAGGGGCAATACACGCGCAGCGAACTCAAGGTGGGCAACAGTTGGCAGGCGATCAAGCCGATGCCGGGCAAGGCACCGGGGCTGCGCCATGTGGAGCGAGTGCTGATCGTGGAGCCGGAGGGTAATCATTCCCGCGTGAGCTGTTCGGTGCAGGGCGGTGTGACGCCCGGCTTGGTGGCGCTGCTGCGGCCGGACATTGCGCCGGTCGATTACCCGCGCACGGTGGCCGACACGAATCTCGCCGATGTGCCGGTGCCGCCCACTGTGCTCCAGGGCCTCGATGCACCGTTGTTGCAGCCCAAGTTCAAGTCGCTGAATTACACTTATCTGTCAAAAAATGATGCGGGCAAGGAGGCGCCGATCACCATCCGGTTCAAGGCCGAAGGCGGTTTGCTGGTCAAGAATGAGGCCTATGGCAACGCCTTCAATGTGGACCGGTTAATGGTGGCGGACCTGATCCAGCTGAAATCTAAAATGAACGGTGTCGGTGAAGGCCAGGTGCTGCAGACACGCGAGGCCGAGGTCAAACTACCGACCCGTTGGGCGCCGGGCCAGACCTTGAGTGCCCACCTGAAGATGGCCAATGTGCCGGTCAAGCCCACTGACAAACCGACCGAGACCACCTTGACCTGTAAGGTCGGCGAGCGCTTCCCGGCGCGCGAGGTGTTCGCGTCGTTGACGGGTGATGCCATCCGGCTGGCCTGTGAGCAGGACGGCTACACGTCCTCACGCGCGTTTATCGAGGACCTGGGCGTCGCCCTGACGCTGGAGTCGACGTCGAGCCAGACCCACTATGTGAATGAAATCCAGGCGCTGGATGTGGTGCGCTGACTAAAGCTCCACGCCGCGCAAGAACACATCGACACGGCGGTTGAACGCCCATTGTGTTTTAGCCGCGGTCGCACTTGTGGTGAGCGGGCTTGTTGTAGTGAACGGGCTTACTGTGGTGAGCGGGCTTGCCCCGCGCTGGGTGGCGCAGCCGCCCCAATAAAAACACCGCATTCTTTCAGACAGAATGCGGTGCCTGGGTTTGGGGCGGCTGCGCCACCCAGCGCGGGGCAAGCCCGCTCACCACAGCAAGCCCGCTCACTACAGGAAATGGAGGGGCGGTTAGAAGTGGCGTATGAGCGCGCCAAACAGGTCGCCTTGCGGCATTTTGCTCAACGCAATGTCGGCATTCTCGAACCACTGCGCGCTGGCTTCGGGATGCGGGCCGCTCAGTATCACCACGCCCTTCTCGAAGGTATACCGCGCGGCCGCGACGTCGCCGTTGCGGTAGGTGGCGATGGCCGTGTAGGGCGCGACCTTGGGGAAGTAAGGGCCGTCCTGGAAGAACACCTGGTCAGGCTTGCCGTCCCACGTGACCTGCACGGCGGCGTCGGCGATGTCGGGCACTTCGAAGCCGGGGCGGCCGGCTTCGCCGTCGAGGTCCACCGGGATCAAACCGAGGTTGCTGTCATCCGCCAGGTAGGCGCCCATGCACAAACCCAGGTAGCGCCCGCCGTTTGCCACGTAGTCGCGGATCGCCTCGCTCCGCGCATCGCCCAGGCTGCGCAGGGCACCGGGAATGTCCTGGCCGCCGCCGGGTTGCACGTAGAGGTCGTAGCGCGCCAGGGTTTTCGGTGTGATGTCGATGGCCTCATCCGCGCCCACGTAATCGATCTGGTAGTCGGGGTTGAGGCGATGCAGGGCCTTCGCCACGTTCTCGGAACAGTCATCGCAGCCCGCCGGGCCCCGGTAGATGGCGACGTGGGTGATGGGCGTCGCAGCCTCGGCAGGCGAAGGCAGCAACAGCGTGGATGCAAACAACGTGGCGGCGACAGCGCGTAGGCTCATGACCGAAGACTCCTGTACGGACAGGGCAAAGCCTATAACGACTGCGCCAATCAATCCGTTAACAGTTGTAAACACCGGTCACAATGGGCGCGCTGTTTATGGGCCTGGCGTGGCGCTGCCAAACCCTTCATTTGGCAAACGCATACTCCCCACCCTGCTCAACCGCCTTGCGATAAGCAGGCCGCGCCTGAAATTTTTCCACCCAGGCCGCCAGGTTTGGGTAGGCCTGCAGCTTGCCTTGGGCCTTGGCGATTTCGCCGATGAAGCTCATCTGGATATCCGCACCGCTCAACTCATCCCCCAGCAGATAGGATTTACCCGCCAGCTCGTCATTCAGGTAACCCAGATGGTTAGCCACTTCCGACTCGATACGCGGGTGCAGCGGCGCACCGGCGTCGCCCAAACGGCCGACGTAGAGGTTGAGCATCAGCGGCAGCATCGCCGAGCCTTCGGCAAAGTGCAGCCATTGCACGTAGGTGTCGTAGGCGGCGCTGGCAGGGTCCGGTTGCAGGCGGCCCTGGCCGTGGTGGCGGATCAGGTAGTCGATAATGGCGGCGGATTCGATCAGCACCCGGCCGCCGTCTTCGATCACTGGGGATTTGCCCAACGGGTGGATGGCCTTGAGTTCAGGCGGCGCCAGGTTGGTTTTCAGGTCGCGTTGGTAACGCTTGATCTCGTAAGGCAGGCCGAGTTCTTCAAGCAGCCACAGGATGCGTTGCGAGCGTGAGTTGTTGAGGTGATGGACGATGATCATGGAGGCTCCGCTGGGCAAGAGTGGGTTGTGGATAAACAGACTACGCCACCGTCGCGCAGTGCCATCAAATAATTTTCCAGGTGACGAGCGCCATCGTTACCAGGGGCGTCGGTTGGAAAGGAGGCATTTGGCTGATCAGCCGTTCCCCAACATCGCCCACAACGAAGCCCCCACGCCCGTAATGCTCTCTCCCGCAATCAACCCCGCCGCAGCGGTGATCGCAAAGCGTTCGGTGATGCTTGGCCAGCGGCAGCTCACCAGCCAGGTGAGCACGGCCCCCAGGGCCATCATCAGCGAGACCGAGGCCGGCAATACAAAGGCCAGGCCCAAGGCGGCGGCGCTGGGCAGGTAGCGGGCGCGATGGGCCGCCAAGGTGCTGTCCAGCACGCCCAGCAACACGCCGACTAAGCCGCCGATAACGATTGCCCAGCGGATGCTCGTCGACAACGAATCCAGCCCGAGGGTCAGGGTTTGCGCCACGGCTTTCCAGGTGGCGACCGCCGGTGCCGGCCACTCTTCGGTGAGCAGCATGGAGTGGGGGTCGGGAATCAGCGCCAGGTAGGCGAACACGCCCACGATGCTGCCGACGAAAATCCCCAGGATCTGCGCGATCACTTGCTTGTGCGGCGTGGCGCCAATGGCCTTGCCCACCTTGAAGTCATTCATCAGGTCTGTGCACTGCCCGGCCGAACCACCGGCGGTGTTGGCGCTCATCAGGTTGATCGGCACCTGCCCCGGCGCGACGATGCCGAAGCTCAACTGCGACAGTTGCCCGATGGCGCCGATGGGCGGAATACCCGTAGCACCGACGACACGCGCGGCCACGGCGGCCAGGCAGATGGCCAACGGGATGGTCAGCAAGGCCATCCACAGGTTGATCCCGAATAACAGCGCCTGCAGGCCCACCACCAGCACAATCGACAGGGCGAAACCGGCGGCAGGTCCGGGCTTGGGGACACGCCAAGGGGTACCGCCATCGGCTTGGGTCGACCGGTGCAGGGCGCATAAACGGATGGTCAGCGAGGCCAAGGTGGAACACACCATCAGGCTCACCCCCGGCCACAGCAACCACTCCACCAGGGCGGCGAACTGGGGGCCGCTGCTGTCGGCCGGCAATGTCACCAAGCCTTGCGCCAACAGCCACGGCGCCAGGCCACCCCAGGCGAGCAAAGCACCGAGCAGCAGCGTCAGGCCCACACGAATACCGATGATCCCGCCGAAGCCCACCAGCAACAGCGATGGGTCGGCGGTGAAGGTCAGGCGCTCCCACGAGGCGCTCGGCGACCAGCGCGGGAAGGCCCAGATAAAGGTATCCACCCACTTGACCGCGCCGGACAATAACGCCGCACTGAGCAACACCTTCAAGCGCGTCGCGGCTTCGCGGCCGTGGTTGTAGATGTGCAGCAGGGTTTCCAGGGTGGCCATGCCCTCGGGGAATTTCAGTGCGTTGTCATTGAGCAGTGATGGGCGCAGGTACCAGGCGATCCAGATCCCCAGGAAGCTCACCGAGAACACCCAGGCGATCATCGGGAGAGCGTCCAGCTGGTTGCCCGTGAGCAAGGTGTAAGCCGGGATCGGCGCCACCAGCCCGCCGGAAATGATCGACGCCGCTGCCGAGGCGACGGTCTGGTTGATGTTGCTTTCATGCAGCGTCCACGGCAGTTGCCCGGAGGAGCGCTTGGACAGGCCTTGCCAGATCGCGTAGCCGACCAGCAACGCGATGATCGACATGTTGAACGACCAGCCGATCTTCAACCCGGCGTACACGTTGGAAGGCGTGAGCAGAATGCCAAGGACAGTGCCGGTGATCACGGCGCGCAGGCTGAGCTCACGTTCGACAGGGGCGTGCATGGGGAGCGTTGGCAAGGTCGAGGGCATGCGGATTCCTTTCGGCAGGGAACGGGGCGACCAGACAAGTGAGCCCTGCGGGGGGCTGAAGGTTCCTGAGTTAATGCGCCGGGTCGGCCTTTTGTAGTGAGCGGGCTTGTCGAATCGTCGCACCGCCCGCGCTGGGCTGCGAAGCGGCCCTAATGGGACCAGTGCGTTGAATCAGGCAGAACGCGTGGCCAGGTTTTGGGGCTGCTGCGCAGCCCAGCGCGGGGCAAGCCCGCTCACCACAAAAGCTCGATCACTACAGAGGCTTCACCAGATGAGCCCAGCAAGTGCGCCCGGGGGGCTGAGGGTTTCTGATTGGGTGCTGAGGGGCGAGCCTTTTGTAGTGAGCGGGCTTGCCCCGCGCTGGGCTGCGAAGCGGCCCTAATGCGACCAGTGCGTTGAATCAGGCAGAACGCGTGGCCAGGTTTTGGGGCTGCTGCGCAGCCCAGCGCGGGGCAAGCCCGCTCACCACAAAAGCTCGACCATCACAAAAGCTTGCTTGCCAGAGAAGTCCGCTCATCAAAAACAGGGTGAGCCGAACGGGCGGTCTTGTTGGAAAAAACTCCGTTTCAGCTTAAAGCCACGCGGCATCCCATAATGAATAATCCCCTACCCGCTCCACCAAGCCGGCTCGCAATGGGTTGGCAATGATGTAGCGGGCCATCTTGCGAATATCGTCCTCTTCCCGCACCGCCCTGTCGTGATAGCCCGGTTGCCAGACACGTTCTTTGCTTTGACGGCGTCGGTTGATGGTCAATGTGCTACGCGACTTCATGCGTCGCACCACGTCGGCCAAGGTCATCTGCTTCAACTCAAACAACCAGTGAATGTGGTCAGGCATGATGACCCAGGCCAGAGAGTCGACCAGTCCCCGCTCATGAGCCTGCCGGAATTCGGCAACCAGCAGACGCCCCAGGGAAAGGTCTGTGAATAGACGCTGACGGTGATGAACGACGACGGTAATCAGGTAGCTGCGTCCGTGTTCCGAATAGCGACCGTGACGCAGACGATGGGATTGGGGTGTGGGGCGCATTCCGTTGCTCTTGGTGAAAGTCCTGAAGAGCAATAACGCTAGCGTGCGGTGTGCGGGGGGCCAGTATCACTTGATGACTGAATGTATCTGGGCCTATTGCGGCGCAAGCAGGGTGAGGCGGTTAGCAATTTTTTGTGGTGAGCGGGCTTGTCGAATCGTCGCACCGCCCGCGCTGGGCTGCGCAGCAGCCCCAATGCGACCAGTGCGTTGAATCAGGCAGAGCGCGTGGTCAGGTTTTGGGGCTGCTTCGCAGCCCAGCGCGGGGCAAGCCCGCTCACCACAAAAGCCCTCTCACCACAAAAGCTCGATCACCAGATGAGGCCGGCAAGGGAGCGAGGCGATCGCCTGACAGCCCTTGTGCGCAGAGGTACATGACCCCATCGCGTTAAAAAAACAACCATTGCCGAGATCCATTTACAGTCATACGATGACTGACCACAATCATAAAAATAAGGGTTCCGCAGTGAATAAACCTCTCCTCCTGGCCGCCGCCGTTGTCTGCGGCTTCAGTGCACACGGCAACGCCGCCACCTTTGCGTATATCTCCAGCCCCGGTGACGGGATGATTTCCCAGTACTGCCTCGACGAAGACAACGGTGCGCTGAAGCTGATCAATCAAGTCAACGCCGGCGACCAGGTCAACCCCATGGCTCTCAGTCCTGACGGCAAAACGCTGTTCGCCGCCTTGCGGGTCAAGCCGTTTCAGGTCCAGGGTTTCAGCATTGACCCCACCAGCGGGCATTTGACGCCGCAGTCCAAAGCGCCGCTGGCCGAGAGCATGGCGTACCTGGCCACCGACCGCGCCGGGCGTTACTTGCTCGCCGCGTCTTACGGTGCAGACACCCTCAGCGTGCAGCCCGTCGACAAGGCCGACAAGATCCTCACCTACAAGACCGGCCCCCACGCGCATTCGCTGCGCACCGACCCGAGCAATCGCTTTGTCTACGCGGGCAATCTGGGTGCGGACCATGTGCTGCAATACCGCTTCGACGCCGACACCGGCGCACTCACGCCCATCGGTACTGGCTACGTGAGTGTCCCGGCCAACACCGGGCCTCGGCACCTGGCGTTTTCGGCCAACGGTAAATACCTGTACGTGGTCGGGGAAATGAGCGGCACCGTCACCGCGTTTTCCATCGATGACCGCAGCGGCGCGTTGACCCCGATTGGCGTGGCCAACGGCATTCCCGATCGCTTGAAACTGGCCCACGGCGAAGTGCGGGATGCGCGCAACAACGACTTGAAAGACGACCCGACGCCGCGCATCTGGGCGGCCGACCTGCGCCTGTCGCCGGATGGCAAGCTGCTGCTGATGAGTGAGCGCACCAGCAGTTCGGTATCGGCCTTTGCGGTGGATGCCGCTACCGGCGGCCTGCGTTTTCTCGACAACTACCCGGTAGAAGAGAAACAGCCGCGCAATATCGCCTTCTCACCCAATGGGCAGTGGCTGCTGGTGACGGGTGAGAAAAGCGACACCGTTGGCACCTATGCCGTCAGCGACACAGGTGCCTTGAAGCGGGTGAGCGAAGCACCGTCGGGCAAAGGCGCGCTGTGGATTGAAGTGCTGCATACCGCAGCGAAATAACCCTCAGCTCAACCGGAACCGCGCGGTGTTGTCACTCAACGCCTGGCTGCCCTTGCTCAGGGTGTCCGCCGCGCGGTTGACCGCTCGCGCACCTTCCAGCAAGCGCCCCGCCGCCTGGTCCACTTGCTGGATGTTGCCGCTCACCTCGTCCGCCGTCGCGGCCTGCTCCTCGACCGCCGTGGCGATCTGCGCCAGGGTGTCGGTGACGTTCTGCACCGCGCCGGCGATTTCGCCTAAGCGCGCGCCCAGCCCGGTGACGGACTCGGCGTCGGTCAGCGCCTGATCGCACGCGGCCCCCATCAGGGTGACCGCCTGGCTGACGGTGGCGCGCAGGCTGTCCACGGTGCCGGCGATCTGCGCGGTGGAGGCCTGGGTGCGTTGCGACAGGCTGCGCACTTCATCGGCAACCACGGCAAACCCCCGGCCCTGCTCGCCGGCACGCGCCGCTTCAATGGCGGCGTTCAGTGCCAGCAGGTTGGTCTGCTCGGCAATGCCGCGAATAGTATCGACCACCGACTGAATCTGCTGGCCCTGCTGGCTCACTTGTTCCAATGCATTGGCGGTGTCGGTCAGGCGTTGGTTGAGCTGTTGGATGCTGGCGGTGGTGCGCTGGCTGTCGCGACTGCTGTCTTCGGCGATGCGACGGGTTTGCTGGGCACTGCCCGAGGCTTGTTCACAACTTTGCGCGACGCCCAGGGAGGTGGCGGCCAACTGCGTGGCGGCGGCGGCAATCTGGCTGATCTGGTGCTGCTGGTCTTCGACTTCGGTGAGGGTGCTGCCCGACTGCGAATTGAGGGTGAGCACCGCCGAGCCGAGCTGCTGGGTTTCGTGATTGACCCCGAGCAGGCTGGTGCGCAATTGCACCACCGCGACGTTCAGCGCGGTGCTGATGGCGGCGAGTTCGTCGCGCCCCTCCACCGCCACTTCCACACACAGGTTGCCATCGCGCAAAGACTCGGCGAGCGTGGTGATGCCGCTGGCGCTGCGGCGGATGGAGGTTTGCAGGCACATGAACAGGTACAGCGCCGCCAAGGCCAGCAGGCCGAACGTCAGCGCCAACGGGATGAACTGTTGGCTCGCGCGGTCGTGGTAGTAGCTCAGGCGCGCATCCATGGACTTCAGCGACTGAATGCGCAGCGCGCCGAGCGAGTCGAGCATCGCGTCGATACTGCGTTCGAAACCGGCCGTGTCGAGCTTGATGCTGCCGCCGAATACGCCGTCGTCGAGCACTTTGAGTTCGTTATCCAGCAACTGCAGGCTGGTGTCGTATTGTGCAGTCCACGGTTCCATCCCGGCGTATTGCTTGGCCTTGAGCGAGGCGGCGGCCTTGGCCAACTGGTCCCGCGCATCGCCGATGCGGCTGCGCAGGTCGCGCAGTTGCAACCGGCTTTGCAAAGTGAACTGTCCCGAAGAAATAGACGACTGCCCGACGCTGGCCATCCGGCCGACCCGCTCTATCAGGTCAGGGGTGTGCTGGGTGCCCATCTGCATGAGCATGTAGGTTTCCAGCCACGGATCGAGGATCAGCCCGGCGTCCAGGGTGATCTGCTCGCGCAGGGTTTGCATCGCCGTCAGGGCCGCGGTGAAACGATCATAACCGTCCGGCCACCAGCCTACGGTGCGCAGGGATTGGGAGTCCATGCCCTTGACCGTGGCCTGCAACGCCTCGAAGCGCGCCAGGATGTCAGCGCTGGCGTTCTGGGTTTTCAGCGAATCGCCCAAGGCTTGCAGGCTTTGCTGGATCACTGGGAAATTCGCATCGACCTTGTCCATCGCGGCCTTCGCCGCCGGCGTCGGGGCGTGCAGGATGTCTGCCGCTTTCCAGCGCGCCGCTAGGTTGCGCTGAGCCGTCAACTGGCCATCTAACGCGTCCAGCGCTAACAGCTGCCGAAGGCCGGACTGCTCGCTGGAAATCACGCTTAATTTGTCGCGATAGTCCGACCCCATCATCCACAGGCTACCCGCCAGGGGCAGCATGAACAGGAAAAACAGGACCTGGAACTTACGCGCAAAGCCGAAACGCCCGAGCAGGCGGATACCGGGTGACAAAAGGCTGTGCATGTACGACAACTCCCCAAAACAACCCACACGGTGCGACGGTGGGCGAATGCTTGAAATGACTAACGGCAAAATGCCATGTCATTGATTGAGAAGGCCCAAGCAAGATACGGGCCGCTGGTGCACAGCCCTGAAATAGGGCGGGCGGTGCACCAGCAGCCTCCTCTGCGTGCTCGAAAATGGGGCGAAAACACTCAGCATCGACAACGGCGCTGTCACCGTCGGAGACGACTGCCCGAGACGCGTTCCAAAACACCCTTAATCACAGGCATCCTATCGGCCGCCCCCCGACCGAACTTGAGAGCCCGCAAACTTACTGGTGGTGAGCGGGCTTGCCCCGCGCTGGGCTGCACAGCGGCTCCGAAAAGAACGTTGGCCACCTGACGCTTTTGACCCTTCACCCGCTCACGCCAGCAATTGAGCAATCCACCCCGCCTGTCGGGCAATCTCTTGCGCCTTGTCCTCCGGCACCGCCTGCCGTGCGTGCTCCAGGCTCGCCAAGGTCTTCTGCTTCTGATGCAACATGCGCTGCCACTTGGCGATGAACGCCGGGCTACGCGCCTGCATCTGCAAGGGGCCGAAGTACAGCTGTTCAGCGCTATACACCACCGGCCCGGCGCGCTCGGCAACGATGATCTCGTAATAGAAACGGTTCTCCCGCAGCAGCTCTTCACTGCGGATCGAATAACCGTTGTCCATCAGCCACTGACGCAACGGCTGCTCACCGCCGTTGGGTTGCAGGACCAGCCGCTCCTGGCCGCTCAGATGCGCCTTGCCGCTTTCCAGGATGTCCCGGATCGTCTCGCCGCCCATGCCGCAGACGCTGATCGCGGTGATCCCGTCCGCCGCCTCGATGGCCGCCAGACCATCGGCCAGGCGCACGGTGATGCGCTGCTCCAGGCCGTTGTCACGCACGGTGCGTTGCGCTGCATGAAAAGGCGTCGTCGCCACCTCCCCCGCCACTGCCGCAGCGATCACCCCCCGGCGCATCAACGCGACCGGCAGGTAAGCGTGGTCGGAACCGATATCGGCCAGGCGCGCGCCATGGGGCACGCTCGCCGCCACGCGCTCCAGGCGCAGGGATAAAGTGTGTTCGTTCATCGGTCTTGCTCCCCCGAAAAACGATCCCGGCTGTTGGTCAGGTGCAGCACCATCGCGGCGCGGGCGGCGTCCGGGTCCTGGCGTTTGATCGCATTGAAGATCGCCTCGTGTTCCAGGTTCGCCAACTGACCCAGTTTGGCAAAGTCGGCACCGCCACGTTCATCGCCCTTCACTTGGGTGCGGGGGATCATCGCATTGCCCAGGTGCAGCATGATTTCAGTGAAGAAGGTATTGCCGGTGGCCTCGGCAATCAGTTGGTGAAAGCGTTTGTCTTCCTCCACGCAGCTGTCGTTGTTGGCCAGGGAGGCTTGGTAGTCATCCAGCGCCTGGCGCATGTGTGCGAGTTGTTCCCCGGTTCGGCGCAAGGCCGCCAGCGCCACGGCTTGCACCTCCAGGCCCAGGCGCAGTTCGAGCATGTTGCGCACGCTGGCCACCGTGTCCACGTGCAGGCGCAGCCCTTGTTGAGCCTGTTGCGCCAGCACAAAGGTGCCGATGCCATGACGCGTCTCGACCAACCCGGACGCCTGCAACTTCGAAAGCGCTTCGCGGACCACGGTACGGCTCACCCCATGCTCAAGCACGATGGTGGATTCCGACGGCAGTTTTTCACCGGGTTTCAACTGGCCGAGCAGGATGCGCTGGGTCAGGGCGTCGACCACGCCTTGGGCCAGGTTGGTGGAGCGTCTACGGGGAGGGGTTGCGCTATCAATCGGCATTACGGCGGGTCCACGGGGTTGGGCTGGGGGGAGCTTAACACCGCCTGGACGGGCAAGGTCCTGCAAATCAAAAATACGCCCAACTTGTATGACAACCAACCTGAACCGCCGGTTTAGTAAAAGTTTCAGAAATGCGCCTCCCCTTTCGCAAAACGCGCAAAAAACCCGTAAGCACTGGAAAATAACCAGAACACACAATCAGGCAGGCCCCTTATAAGAACAAAAATACCCCCCATGCATTGCGATAAAAAGAAAACCACTTGTATGATGTCTATCAACAAAACACGCAAACCCGCATAAAAATAATCAGGGGGAGTTTTGAATTGTGAACAATTCAAGCCATGCATCTGCCGCACCAGAAAGTGATTCGGTCCTCGCGCGCGCCGTGAGCAAAGTGAAGGGCCATGTGCTCCCACTGTTCGTGATCATGTTCATCCTCAACTACATCGACCGGGTCAATATCGGCTTTGTGCGCACGCACATGGAACATGACCTGGGCATCGGCGCCGCCGCCTATGGGTTCGGCGCCGGGTTGTTCTTCATCGGCTACGCCCTCTTCGAAGTGCCCTCCAACATGCTGCTGCAAAAGGTCGGGGCACGTATCTGGCTGACCCGCATCATGTTCACCTGGGGCATCGTCGCGACGATGATGGCGTTCATCCAGAACGAAACCCACTTCTACATCCTGCGTTTTCTGTTGGGCGTGGCCGAAGCCGGTTTCTTCCCTGGGGTGATCTACTATTTCACCCGCTGGCTGCCGGGCGTGGAGCGCGGTAAAGCCATCGCGATTTTCCTCAGTGGTTCTGCGGTGGCCTCGCTGATTTCCGGCCCGCTGTCGGGGGTGCTGCTGCAGATCGAAGGGTTCGGCTTTCACGGCTGGCAGTGGATGTTTGCCATTGAAGGCCTGGCCTCGGTGGTGATCGGTTTCTTTGTGTGGTTCTGGCTGGACTCCAAGCCCCACGACGCCAAATGGATGACCCGCGAAGAACAGGACGCACTGGTCAACGCTATCGACCAGGAACAACGCGAACGTGAAGCCCTCACCACCGTCAAACCGACGATTGGCAAGCTGCTCAAGGACCGTCAGATCCTGCTGTTTTGCGCCCTGTACTTTTGCATCCAACTGACGATTTACGCGGCGACCTTCTGGCTGCCGAGCATCATCAAGAAAATGGGTGATTTGAGTGATGTGCAGGTCGGTTTTTTCAACTCGATTCCCTGGCTGATCTCGATCATCGCCATGTACGCCTTCGCTTCGCTGTCGGGCAAGTTCAAGTTCCAGCAGGCCTGGGTGGCGGCAGCGCTGTTGATTGCGGCGGCCGGCATGTTCATGTCCACCACCGGTGGGCCGGTGTTTGCCTTTGTGGCGATCTGTTTTGCGGCCATTGGCTTCAAGTCGGCATCGTCGCTGTTCTGGCCGATCCCACAGGGCTACCTGGATGTGCGCATCGCCGCAGCGGTGATCGCGTTGATCAACTCCATCGGCAACCTGGGCGGCTTCGTCGCGCCGACCACCTTCGGTTTTCTCGAACAGACCACCGGTTCGATCCAGGGCGGCCTCTACGGCCTTGCCGGCACCTCGGTGCTCGCCGCGATCCTGGTGTTCTTCGCCAAGACGTCGCCGTCTGCCGTGTTGACGTCGCCCAGCGCGCCAACAGGCGCTGCCATCAGCAAACCTCTCTGAGCCCCTTTAGGAACCTGCCATGAATACTCCCGTCGTCACTCACTTCCAGGTCATCCCCGTCGCCGGCCACGACAGCATGCTGCTCAACCTCAGCGGCGCCCATGGCCCCTACTTCACGCGCAATATCGTCATCCTCAAGGACAGCAGCGGTAATACCGGCGTGGGTGAAGTCCCCGGCGGCGAGCGTATCCGCGAAACGCTCGAAGACGCCCGCAGCCTGGTGGTGGGCCAGCCGATCGGCCAGTACCAGCGTGTCCTCAACCAGATGCGCAGCACCTTTGCCTCACGGGATGCGGCCGGCCGCGGCCTGCAAACCTTCGACCTGCGCATCACCATCCACGCCGTCACCGCCGTGGAAGCCGCGCTGCTCGACCTGCTGGGTCAGTTCCTCGAAGTCCCCGTAGCCGCCTTGCTCGGTGAAGGGCAGCAGCGCGATGCGGTGAAAATGCTCGGCTACCTGTTCTATGTCGGCGACCGCAACGCGACCGACCTGGCCTACCGCAACGAAGCCGACAGCGACGATGAATGGTTCCGCCTGCGCCACGAAAAGGCCCTGACCAGCGACGCCGTGGTGCGCCTGGCCGAAGCCGCCCAAGCCAAGTACGGCTTCAATGACTTCAAGCTCAAGGGCGGCGTGCTCAGTGGCGATGCCGAAATCGAAGCCGTCACCGCCCTGGCCGAACGTTTCCCCGACGCACGCATCACCCTCGACCCCAATGGTGCCTGGTCATTGAAAGAAGCCATCCGCCTGTGCCGCGACCAGCACCACGTACTCGCCTACGCCGAAGACCCCTGCGGTGCAGAGAACGGCTACTCGGGCCGCGAGGTCATGGCCGAATTCCGCCGCGCCACCGGCCTCAAGACCGCCACCAATATGATCGCCACCGACTGGCGCGAAATGGGCCATGCGATCCAGTTGCAATCGGTGGACATCCCCCTCGCCGACCCACACTTCTGGACCCTGCAGGGCTCGGTACGCGTGGCGCAGATGTGCAACGACTGGGGCCTCACCTGGGGCTCGCACTCCAACAACCACTTTGATATTTCCCTGGCGATGTTCACCCAGGTCGCCGCCGCCGCCCCCGGCGACATCACCGCCATCGACACCCATTGGATCTGGCAGGACGGCCAACGCCTGACCAAGGCACCGTTGAAAATCGAAGGCGGCTACGTGAAAGTGCCGAGCAAGCCAGGCCTGGGTGTGGAGATCGACATGGACGCGGTGGCCAAGGCCCACGAGGTATACAAAGGCATGGGCCTCGGCGCGCGGGATGACAGCGTGGCGATGCAGTTCCTGATTCCGGGATGGCGCTTCAACAACAAGCAGCCGTGCCTGGTGCGGTAATTCCCTAAGGGAACTTAGGTCAATGTGGGAGCTGTCGAGCTCCCACAGTTGACCTTGGTTATTTTGCCGATTGTGGTCGTTTGATGGGCTGTACGGTCAGCTCAACCCCTAACGCCTGCCGCCTCGGCAACGTTGTTCACGCCTTGCGCTTTGCCGACCTCGGCAAGCGCCTTCATGAGTACCTGCGGATCTTGGGCCATCATGCTTTGCGCAAGATACGTACTGATGGTTTCCGGGCTATCGAGGAAGCGCGACGCTTCATAAACGCTGGTACCGGACGTATCAAGATCGAGGATCGGCATGTCCTCGGGTTTGAATTTCGACTCGTTCATGTCATCTACCTCTCAGGGCATCAAGAATCTCTTTTGCGCGCTTGATTCCTCGCTTTTGGTCGGTTTTATCCCCCCTCAAACCGTCGAGCCCTGTATCAAATTCAGGCGTCCTGCCAATCAAATCAGTCACAGAATCACTTGTAGCCTGATGGCTACTCCCTGTCGATGCCAGTGATTTTTTGTTTCCGATGAGCCCCGGAAGAAAAATCCTAGTTCAGCACCCGATCAAACAACGGCGCCACGTCATACCGCTGCTTCAGCATCTGGGCATCTACCAGGAAATCCGCCGTGGCCTGGGCCTCGCTGACAATCGTCGGCGAGATCGGGAGTACCTTGATCGCGTCGCGCTTGAACCACACCTTGGCGATTTCCGGTGCCGACTGGTTGGCCTTGGACCAGGCTTCGGCGTACTCATCGATGTGCGTGTTGCTCCACTCCCGAGCGCGGGTAAGGCGGGCAACAAAGTCTTTGATGATCGCGCTTTTCTGCGCCAGGGCCGGCTCGTACGCCACGATGTAGGTGGGCGCGCTCATCAAGCCTTTGGCGTTGCGGATCAGGCTGCTGCCTTCTTTTTCCTGCAACGACACGTAGGGTTCCCAGGTGCCGAAGGCGTCGATGTCGCCTTGGGTCAACGCCAGGCTCGCCTCCGCCGGCAGCAGGTACTTGAAGTGGACGCTGCTGCGCGGCACACCGGCCTCATCCAACGCCTTGTACGCCAACTGTTGGCTCCACGAACCGTTCCAGATGGCGACGGTCTTGCCCTTGAGGTCGGCCACTGAATGAATGCCCTTGCGCGCCACAATGCCGACGCCGTCGAGGCTGGTCTGGGTACTGGCGACCACCTTCACCGGCGCGCCATTCGCGGCCAGGCTGATCACCGGGGTATCGCCGACGATGCCCACGTCCAGCGCACCGCTGGCCACTGCCGAGGCCACGGGGGAGCCGGTGTTGAAACGCTTGAAATCGATGGTGTACGGCAGGTCTTTCAGCTCCCCGGACAGCTCCAGCACGATGCGGTTGGAGAAGAACTGGTCGCCCACCGTCAGGGTCAGCGGCTCCGCTGCCCAGGCGGAAGGGCCCTGCAGGGTCAGGGAAGCAAGGCCCAGCAAAGAAAGCAGTGTTCGGCGGTTGATCATAAAAATTCCCACACGGTTAGATGGCTGTTTCAACCATCTGTGGGCATGCAGTCTGGTCGTTCAGCGTAGAAGCTATCGCAATAAGAGGGCGAGGTTTAATACTGTTGCGCACTATCGATAGAACCGTCGTACAGGTCGCTAGCTGCTTTTCGTATTAAAAACTTGGCCGCCCCTGAGTTAGGGTGACGTCACCAGACCACTGGACCCCAGCACCTGAACCACTTTCTGCAAGGTCCATTGCATGCCGACTCCCGCTTTGAATATCTGGGGCACGCCGCCCACTGCCCGCTACGAACACCTGGCCGCGCCGTTTCGGCCGCTGTTTGCGCACATCCTCGCGCAGGCCGCCGAGGCGGATCAGACACGCGCCAGCCTCGCCACGGTGATCCAGCAACTGAACGCCCTGGGCTTACCGCGCTGGCGTCTGCCGGCCAGCTATGGCGGCCAGGACGCCACGCTGGTCGAGCTGCTCACCTTGCTCACCGAGTTATCCGCCGCTGATTCCAACATCACTCAGGCCCTGCGTGGCCACTTTGGTTTTTGCGAAGACGTGCTCAGCGCCAAGGACCGCGACTGGCGCGCCAAATGGCTGGACCGGCTCGGCCAGGGCGCCCTGCTGTCGCCGGGCAGCACCGAAGTCGGCAGCCAGGCCCGTGGCGATTTCGACACCCGCCTGCACCGTGACGACGCCGGTGCGCTGCGTATCAGCGGCAAAAAGTTCTACACCACCGGCGCGCTCTACAGCGACCTGATCAACACCATCGCCACTGGCGAAGACGGCACGGTCTACAGCGTGGTCGTCGACCTCAAGGCCCCCGGCGTGCAGATCATCGATGACTGGAACGGCTTCGGCCAACGCCTCACCGCCAGCGGTACCTGCATCTTCGACAACGCACCGGTGGTGGACGACGATGTGCGCCTCACCCACCAGCGCTTTGGCCATGGGCAATCATTCTTCCAGCTCTACCACCTCAGCACCCTCGCCGGCATCGCTCGGCGTGCCGCGCTCAGTGGTGCCGAAGAACTCAGCAAACGCGCCCGCACCTTCACCACCGGCAACGCCGACACCGCAGGCCACGACGTGCAGCTGCTGCAAGTGATCGGCGAAGTCGCCAGCCAAGCCTATGCCGCGCAAGCCATCACCCAACAAGCGGCGCAACGCCTGGAGCACACCGCGCAGTATGTGATTGCCCACGACCAACCGCTGCAGGATGACGACCCCCAGGTGGCCTTGGCGGAGCTGGAAGTGTGCCTGGCGGTCAACCCGGTGGTCGACGCAACGCTTGCGGCAACCACGGCGCTGTTCGATGCACTGGGTGCCAGTGCCACCGCCAGCGACAAAGCGCTGGACCGGCTGTGGCGCAATGCGCGCACCCTGGCGAACCACAACCCGCGCGTGTACAAGTCGCGGATTGTGGGGAATTACCTGGTGAACGGGATTTTGCCGCCGGCGCAGTGGCGGGTGGGTGTGGCAAAACACTGACGGCTGAATGACACACCACAATGCTGATCGGCGCATGACTTACCGGCTCACAAACGCCACCACCCGCGCCAACATCCGGTCACACGCCTGCAGCTGTTCCATGCTGATGAACTCATCCGGTTTGTGCCCCTGCTCCATACTGCCGGGGCCGCACACCACCGTGGGAATGCCGGCCTCGTCGAACAGACCGCCTTCCGTACCAAAGGCCACCGTGCCAAATTCCCGCGAGCCGCAGAACTGCGCAACCCACTCGGCCGCCTGGCTTTCCAGCGACGTGGCCAGGCCCGGGTAACTCGACAGTTCGCTGATGCTGATCGCCGATTGCCCGCTCACCGCCCGCATCGCCGGCAACAACGTGTGTTCAGCGTAACCCTGTAACTGCTGCACCACCTGCCAGGGATCCTGGGCCGGCAGCGAGCGCACTTCAAAGTCGAACATGCATTCCTGCGGGACGATATTCAGCGCCTTGCCGCCGTTGATCAGGCCGGTCTGCACCGTGGAAAATGCCGGATCAAATCGCGCATCCAGATGCTCGGGTGCCTTGAGTGTTTCGCCCAGACGCACCAGTTCGCTGATCAAGCGCGCGGCGTATTCGATGGCATTTACGCCCGACGGCGCATACGCCGAGTGGCACGCCGCGCCATGCACATGACAACGCATCGCCAGCTTGCCTTTATGGCCCAGCACCGGCTTGAGTTCGGTGGGTTCGCCGATCACACACAACAGCGGCTTGACCGCTTGCCCATGAAACCGCTCGATCAGCGAACGTACGCCCAGGCAGCCGACTTCCTCATCGTAAGACAGCGCGATATGCACCGGCATGCGCAAAGGCGCCTTTACCAGGGCCGGCACGCACGCCAGCACACAGGCGATATAGCCCTTCATGTCCGCCGTGCCACGGCCATGCAGCTTGCCGTCCTTCTCGGTCAGTTCAAACGGCGCCACGCTCCAGCGTTGACCGTCCACCGGCACCACGTCGGTATGCCCGGACAACACAATACCGGGCACATCCGCCGGGCCTAGGGTCGCCAACAGGTTGGCCTTGCTCTTGTGTTCGTTGTACACCAGCTCACAGGCCACGCCGTGGTCCTGCAGGTACGTGCGCACGAAGTCGATCAAGGCCAGGTTGGACTCGCGGCTGGTGGTGTCGAAGCGCACCAACTGCGCCAGCAGGTCGCGGCTCGTGTTCATCGGTCATCTCCCGGCACAGTGTAGCCCGGTGCGATCTGTGGGTTGATGGCGCGGTCGATGTAGTCCTGCAATTGCCCGCGATAGGCCTGCCAGAGCTGATCAAGCGCGCTGATGGGGTCGGCGTCGGCCCAGTCTACGCGCAGGTTGACGACCGGCCACAACAGGTCATCGACGATGACCAGCGCCGCCGAATGCACCGGCCCGGCTTCGCCACCGCCGGCCACGCCGGCATGCATCGCGGCCAGCAGGCGGTCGGCGAAGTGCCCCGAGGCCGTTTCAAACGCCGCCACCATGGCATTGATCACGCCGGGGTTGGCCAACATGTTCCCGGCCGCCACGCATTGCTCGCCACTCACCGCGTTGTGAATACCCAGGGTCTGCGCACCACTGAAATGCGCGGTGCGGCCCTGGCTATCAATTACCGTCACCTGGCGGTATTGGCTGTGATCCTGCTCGATCAGGGTGGCCAGCGCCTCACTCGGCGTCAGGCCCTGCTCCAGCACGTCCAGCACCTGCGGCCCCAGGCTCGGCAAGGTGATGTTCTGCGACGCCACCGCGCCCACGCCAGGCCGTAGCCATGGGCAACGCGCGCCCACCGCTATGCTCGATGAGCTGATGGCGATACCCAACTGGCCCGTCTCGGCGCAGCGGGCGACAACGGAAAAAGTCATGGGTTTCCTCAGTCGAGCACTGAAGGGTCAGCGTCGATCATCAACTGCTTCATTTCTTCAAAATGCTGGCGGGAAAAATCGGCAATGCCTTCCCAACCCCGCGCGGTTTTCTCCGCCACGTCACCGGACAACACCCGCAACGGCTGCCCGGTCGACCAGGCCGTCACAAGAATCTGGCAGGCGCGTTCCAAGGTCCAGATATCGTCAAATGCCTCGCCGATGGACCCCGCCGTCACCATCACGCCGTGGTTGCCCATCAGCAGGCGACTCTTGCCGTCGAGCAGCCCGGCCAGGCGCGCGCCTTCAGCCTCGGTGTCAGCCATGCCGCCGTACAACTCGTCCACCGCCACGCGGTTGAAATACCGCGCGGTGTTCTGGTCAATGGGCGGGATGTGCGGCGTCGCCAGGCACGCCACCGCCGTGGTGTAAACCGGGTGCAAGTGCAGGACCGCACGGGTGTGCGGCAGCAGCCGGTGAATCTGCCCGTGGATCGACCAGGCGGTGGCGTCCACGTTGGGGTGATCGGCACAGGACGTGTCGTCCGCGTTCAGCAGCAACAGGTCACTGGCGCGTATACGCGAGAAGTGCTTCCACTTCGGGTTGAGCAAAAACTGCTTACCGTCGGCCGACACAGCGGCGCTGAAGTGGTTGGCCACCGCTTCATGCATGCCCAGGTGCGCAATGATGCGAAAGGTCGCCGCCAGGTCGATGCGCGTCTGTTCTTCGTGGGATAACGCCATGAATCGATCTCCGCAGGGCGCGGCCGCACGCGAATGCGGCACGCGCTTGTAGGTTTACTTCGGCATCAGTGCTGCGATGTCCGCATCGGTAGGTGCTTCGAAGTTGTACTTCTTGAGCAGGGCGGCGTACTCCGGCGTGGCGCGGTATTTTTCCAGGCCTTCGAGCAAGGCCTTCTTCACCGTGTCATTGCCCTTCTTCACACCGAAGCCGTTGAGCACCGGGTAGATCAGCGTGTCGGACGAGATCACCACGCGGTTGCCGAGTTTGTCGATCACGCCCCGGGCCACGGCGGCGTCGGTGATCTGCGCTTCAACCGCGTGGGCCAACAGGGCCTGGGTGGTTTGCGGGTCAGTGCTGTATTCGCTGATCTGGATCGGCTTCAAGCCCTTGGCCACGCAGTACTCCGCCGACAGCTTGTTCATCTGCGCCAGCCACGAGGTGGCGCCCATGGAGCCGATCTTGTGGCCGCAGAACTCTTCCGGGGTCTTGGGCTGGAAGGTGCTGTCCTTGAGGGTCAGGATCGACTCGCCGCTTTTCAGATAAGGGATCATGTCGATGACCTTGACCCGCTCGGCGGTGATGTACATCGACGAGTTGGTCACATCGAAACGCCCGGCCTGCAGGCCGGTGATCAGGTTGGGGAAGCGTGTGTCGAGGGTCTCGACCTTGCGGCCCATGACCTTGCCCAGGCCGTCCATGAACTCGATGTCAAAGCCTGCGGGCTTGTTGTTATCCATATACTCATAGGGAAAAAACGTCACATCGGACCCGGCGATGATCTTGCCATCCTGCTGGAACGCCGAAGCCGCCAACGAAGTCATTGCAACCGCTGCGCCCAGCAGGCACACGGCAAGGGGACGAACACTTTTACGAAACGCTGTCATGGTGATTACCTGCGAGGGGTTTGGGTAGCAAGGAATTGGGTTAGGCAGTGGCTGAATCTTGTCCTGCCTGTTGCACGAAGAACGAGGCGCCACGGGGCTTCTGCGGCAAGCGCATGTGGTTGTCGGTGGAGCGCACCAAGCCGCTTTCTTCACCGGCCACCAGCAGGCCGGCATGTGTGCTGGGCAACGGGTTTTCGCCGAATGGCAGCGCGTCTTCAGCGGCGTACACGCTGATGAAGAGGGTGCGCGGCAGTTCGGTCTCGTTGGGGCTGGAAGCATGCAGAAGACGGGTGTGCATGAAGCACACGGAGCCGGCCGGGCCATAGCAGGCCACCGGTTGCTGGCAGTGCTCCTCAACCACCGCATCGTCCACCGCGCCGGTGAAGCGCTGGTGCTGCCAGTGCGACCACAGCGGGCCTTTGTGACTGCCGGGGATCACGTTCAAAGGGCCGTTTTCCGGTGTGACTTCGCTGACCATCAGCAAGGCGGTGACGATGTCATCGTTGCTGTGGGGCGTGAACAGGAAGTCCTGGTGCCACTTCACCTGGGTCGCGGTATGGGGCAGTTTGGAGTTGATCTTGCTGTGGTGAAAACGCGTGCCCTGAGCGCCGATCAACTGCGCGGAAATCGCTGCCATCCGTGAGTGCAACGCCACGCGTTCATACGCCGGGGAAATCTCGGTGGGCGAACTGACCCGGCGCAGCGATGGGTGATCGGCGCGGTGATCACCCTCCAGGTCAAAGCGCTCGCGGCCATCCACGGTGGCGCCCCAACCCCGGTCATGGCTGCGGCTTTCTTCTACCCACTGGTCGAAGTCGTGCTGCAGCGCGGCCACTTCGTCCACCGACAGCACGCCTTCTACCACCAGGAATCCGTCACGCTGGAATTGTTCGATTTGCGCTTGCTCAATCATTTTAGTGTGTCCTGAACGTTAAAGAGATCACGCCAGCGAGACGTCCTTGAGGAACGCCTCCACGCGTGGATTGTGGCCGCTGCGCAGGGCGCCCGGCGTGTCCTCGCAGACCACGCGGCCCTTCTCCATGAACACGATGCGGTCGGAAACCTTGAAGGCGAAGTTCATCTCGTGGGTGACGATCACCATGGTGATGCCCTCCTCGGCCAGGGCCTCGATCACCTGCAGCACTTCGTTGACTTTCTCCGGGTCCAAGGCCGAGGTGGGCTCGTCGAACAGCATGATCTGCGGGCGCATCATCAGGGCCCGGGCGATGGCCACACGTTGCTGTTGGCCGCCGGACAGCTGGTGCGGGTACTTCCAGGCGTGGTCGAGCATGCCGACCTTGTGCAGCAGCGCGTAAGCCTGTTGCTTGAGGTCGGAGGTCGCTCCCAGGCGATGGTATTTCGGCGCCATCAGCAGGTTGTCGAGCACGCTCAAATGCGGGAACAGGTTGAAGCTCTGGAACACCATGCCGATGTTCAGGCGATGTTCGGCGTGCTCGATGTACTGGGGTTTCTGCGCGCCGACTTTATTCAAGTGAATGAACGGCTGGCCGTTGATCCGGATCTCGCCGTTGTCCAATTGCTCAAGGCCATTGAGCAGGCGGATCAGCGTGGTCTTGCCCGAGCCCGACGGGCCGATCACCGACACCACTTCACCGGGTTGGATCTGCAGGTTGACCGAGCCCAGCACCTCGATGTCGTTGTAGGCCTTGTGCAGCCGTGCGGCTTGCAGCGCGGGCTCGCCGTTGGTGGCCGGGCGCGCCAAGGCCGTGCGCCGTTGGGTCGCGAGGGCCAGTACCGCCGCGTCGGGAACGCGGGAAACGTTGCGCTGGTTGACGTCGAGAAAGCGCTCCAGGCGCTTGAGCAGGAAGTCGAACACCGTGACGATAAACACGTAGAAGAACGCCACCGCCGCCATGGTTTCGATCACCAGGAAGTTCTGCGAATACAGGCGCTGGCCGACCATCAGGATCTCGGTCAGGGAGATCACCGACACCAGCGAGGTGAGCTTGACGATGGAAATGTATTCGTTGGCCAGTGACGGCAACGCCACCCGCAGCGCCTGGGGAATCACCACGCGCCATTGAGTGCCGAAGAACTTCAGGCCCAGCGCACGCGCCGCCTCACCCTGCCCCTTGGGAATCGAGAGCAGCCCACCGCGATGGATCTCGGCCACGTAGGCAGTCTCGCAGATGACCAGGGCCAGCAGGCCGGACCAGAACGGGTCGGCCAGCACCGCCGACGTGCCGGGCAGCGCCTGGGGCAGGTTGTAGATAAAGATCAGCAGCACCAGCAGTGGCAGGCTGCGGAACAGCCAGATGTAGCCACGGGCCGGCACGCTGAGCAGGCCATGCTTGGATTGCTTGGCCAGCGCCAACAGAAAACCCAGGCCAATACTCAGGACCCAGGTCAGGGTACTGAGCTTGATCACCGTCCACGTCGCGCGCCAGAACTCGGCATCGGCCAGCAAACCAAACATGTAATTCCAGTCGAATGTCATCGTCGCCGTGCCCTGAGAAGTTGATCTACATCGATGGGTTCAGAGTCGTGGGGGGAGGCACTTGGGGTCAATTCGTAAAAGCCGGGGCACTGGGTAGGCAGAACCTATGCAGCTCAAAAGGGTGCACACCGGAATTCACGGCGCGTCGGGCGCCGCATTTCGGTGCAAAACCGGGTTACCGCGTGATCGTTAACGACCTTCGCGAGCAAGCTCGCTCCTGCAATCGCGCACCGCATGCGGGTCAAAAAAGCTCGGCGGTGCCATGCCGGGGATGTATTGGTCAGACACAAACATGCGGCACCGCTCGGCAAACGCCGACACCACGCGCGACAACTGGGTATTGCTGGCCGTGGCGTAGCCCAGGCGCATCGGCCGGTGCGCGCCCGCCAGGCGCAGGCGAATCACGCGTTTGCCGTCCTGGGACATGTTCGATTTGGGCCGCGCATTCGCGAAGGAATAGCCGATCCCATTACCCACCATGGCGCGGACCGTTTCGAGGTTGGTAGAGCGCATGATGATGTTCGGCGTAGTGCCCGACTGGATGAACAGACTGAGGAAATAGTCACGGCTCCACGGCGTGTCGAGCAGCACCACCGGGTAGGCCTCAAGGTCTTGCATGCTCACCGCCGGCAAGCTCGCCAATGGGTGGTATTCGCCGACCATGACATAGGGTGGCAACTGCGCCAGGGGTTGGAAGTCGATGTCCGGGCTGGTCACCAGGTCGTAGGTCAGGGCGATGTCCAGCTCACCGCTGCGCAATTTTTCCAGCAACTCCTCGTGGTTGCCTTCGACTTGCGTCAGCCGCACGCCGGGAAACGCACGGCCGAAACCGAACACCAGCTCAGGCGTGATCATCGGCGCCAGCGACTCCAGGCACCCCACGCGCAACGGCCCGCGCACGGTGTTCAATGACTCCGACGCAATGGTGTAGAGGTTGGTCATCTGTTCCAGGATCAGCTTGGCCTCCTGCATCACCAGGCGCCCTACCGCCGTGAGGGAAATGCCTTGGGCGTGGTGGCGGATAAACAGCTGGATACCCAGCTCTGCCTCCATATGCGTGATCGCTGCCGAGATCGACGGCGACGACACGTGGATGCGCTCGGCGGCCGCACTGATGCTGCCCGCCTCTCCTGACGCAACGAAATACTCCAGTTGACGCTGAGTAATACGACTGAGCATTACGCCTGCCCCTCAACAATGACTGTGTGGGTCACGTTGCAGGGTTCGTGCCGGGTCAGGCGCCAACCGATGACCTGCACGGGCTTCGGTTTTTCCTAAGCACTACCCCGCGCAAATGCTGGTTTCGCCGGAACCGGGGCGGTGTGAAGCTGGACTCATCCCGCTTTCCACGAGTTACCGTCATGCCTACCCACACCCGTATCCGCATGTTCAACACCCAGCAGACCTACCCCAACCAGGCGCTGGACAACGACCTGTGCCAGGCCGTGCGCGCCGGCAACACCATTTACGTTCGCGGTCAGATCGGCACTGACTTCGACGGCAACCTGGTCGGCCTTGGCGACCCGCGTGCCCAGGCTGAGCAGGCGATGAAAAACGTCAAGCAACTGCTTGAAGAGGCGGGCTCGGACCTGTCGCATATCGTCAAGACCACCACCTACTTGATCGACCCCCGCTACCGCGAGCCCGTGTACCAGGAGGTGGGCAAATGGCTCAAGGGCGTGTTCCCCATCTCAACCGGGCTGGTGATCTCCGGCCTGGGGCAACCGGAATGGTTGATGGAGATCGATGTGATCGCCGTGGTACCGGACGACTGGACCGTATGAAAGCGGTGATCGCCTGCGAGCCTGGCGGCCCAGAAGTGCTGCAGGTGGTAGAGCGCCCCGTCCCGGAATTACACGCCGGTGAAGTGCTGATTCGTGTAACGGCGGCCGGGGTCAATCGCCCGGACCTGATGCAACGCAACGGCTCGCCCATCCCCTCAGGGGTCACCGATGTGCTGGGCCTGGAAGCAGCGGGCATTGTCGTCGTGGTAGGCACGGGTGTGGATGAGTTCGCCATCGGCGATCGCGTGATGGCCTTGCTCAGTGGCGGCGGCTACGCCGAGTACTGCGTGGCACAGGCGGCGCATTGCTTGCCGGTGCCTGCGGGCTTGTCACTGCACGATGCCGCGGGGGTGCCGGAAGCGGCGTTTGCCGTGTGGCATAACCTGTTTGAACTGGGCCGTTTGCGCAGTGGCGACACGGCGCTGATCCACGGCGCCGCGAGTGGTGTCGGCAGCTTTGCCGTGCAGTGTGCGCACGCCGCCGGTGCGCGGGTGATTGCCACCGCAGGCGGCCCGCAGAAAGTCGCGATGCTGCAAGCGCTCGGCGTGTGGCGTGCGGTCGATCGCCATGCTGAAGACTTCGTCGACGCAGTGAACGACTGCACCGAAGGCCGCGGCGTCGACGTGGTGCTGGATAACGTCGGCGGTCCTTACGTGGCGCGCAACCTCGCCGCCATGGCCATGGGCGGTCGGCACGTGAGCCTGTCGTTCCTGCAAGGCGCGCGCATCGAGTTGGACTTGCAAGTGCTGATGCGCAAAAACCTCAGCCTCACCTCCTCCACCCTGCGCCCCAAAAGCCATGCCGAAAAAGCCCGCCTGGCCGTGTGCATCCGTTCGCGTTTGCTGCCCTGGCTGGCCTCCGGTTTGGTACGCCCGCAGGTCCACGCCCAGTTGCCACTGGCTCAGGCCGCCGACGCGCACCGCCTGCTGGAAGCCAATGCCAATATCGGCAAAGTCGTGCTGACCGTCGCCGAATAACCTGGAGCCCTTCATGACCCACCGCGTGTTTTTCCTCAACGGGCCCAACGCCAACCTCTACGGGCTGGACAAAAACGGCACCTACGGCAGCGAAAGTTTCGCCAGCATCGAAGCCCGTTGCCAACGCCATGCCGCCACGCTGGGCCTGACCCTGGACTTTCGCCAGAGCAACCACGAAGGCGTGTTGGTGGACTGGATCCAGGAAGCACGCCTGAACGCCGACGCCATCGTGATCAATGCGGCCGGGCTGAGCTACAGCAGCGTGCCGATACTCGACGCGCTGCTGGCGTTCGACGGCCCGATCATCGAAGCGCACATGAGCAATATCTGGAAGCGCGAGAGCTTCCGGCATCACTCCTACGTGTCCAAAGCCGCCACCGGCGTGATCGCTGGGCTAGGCGCGCTGGGCTATGAACTGGCACTGACTGCCCTAGCTGCGTTGCTGACATCTTGAAACCACAACACTTCAAGTGTGGGAGCTGGCTTGCCGGCGCCTTCGGTTGAAATCGGTGTTGCAGACAAACCCCTTACTTTCCAGGAACCGCCCATGTCAGTAGAAACCATCAACACCTTGGTCGTCGGCGCAGGCCAGGCTGGCGTCGCCATGAGCGAACACCTGTCCCTGATGGGCGTGCCCCACATCGTGCTGGAGCGCCACCGCATCGCCGAACGCTGGCGCTCGGAACGCTGGGACTCCCTCGTCGCCAACGGCCCGGCCTGGCACGACCGCTTCCCCGGTCTCACATTCGAAGGTATTTCACCCGAGGCCTTCCCCCCCAAAGAGCGCATGGCGGATTACTTTGAAGCCTATGTGCACCAATTGCAGGCCCCGGTACGCACGGGTGTGGAAGTACAGTCGGTGGAGCGCCATGTTGGTCGACCCGGCTTCAAGGTCACCACCTCGGCCGGCGTGATCGAAGCCACCAACGTCGTTGCCGCCACCGGCCCGTTCCAGCGCCCGTCCATCCCGAATATCGTCCCCGCCAGCGCGCCAATTCATCAACTGCATTCCTCTGCCTACAAGAACCCCGGCCAACTGCCCGAAGGCGCCGTACTGGTGGTCGGCGCCGGCGCCTCCGGCTCGCAGATCGCCGAAGAACTGCAAAAGGCCGGCAAGACCGTGTACCTCTCGGTCGGCGAGCACTACCGTCCGCCCCGCGCCTACCGCAGCCGCGACTACTGCTGGTGGTTGGGTGCGCTGGGCCTGTGGGACGAAGTCAAAATCCAGCCGAAGAAAAAGCACGTGGCATTTGCGGTGAGTGGTTATGAAGGTGGCAAGACCGTAGACTTCCGCCGACTCGCGCACCAAGGGATTCAGTTGGTGGGCGTCACCCAGAATTGGCAGGACGGTGTCATGACCTTCCAACCGGGCTTGGCCGAGAACGTGGCCGAAGGCGACCGCGCTTACTTTGATGTACTGCGCGATGCGGATGCCTACATCGAGGCGAACGGATTGCCGTTTCCCCTGGAGCCGCAAGCCTGGGAATTATTGCCTGACCCGGAGTGCCTGGTGAATCCGATCCTCAGCCTGGATCTGGCTGAGGCCGGCGTGACCACCCTCCTGTGGGCCACCGGTTTCAGATTCGATTTCAGCTGGTTGAAAGTGGATGCGTTTGACGAGAAAGGCGAGCCGTTCCACAAGCGCGGGATTTCGGCGGAAAGCGGCATCTATTTTTTGGGGCTGCCGAACCTGGTCAACCGCGCGTCATCGTTTATCTACGGGGTGTGGCACGATGCAAAATACGTCGCGGACCATATCGTGCTGCAGAACGAGTACAAGGCCTATAAAAAGCCTGAGTAAGAAGGAACATTCTTTTCGCGACCACAACGCCCACAAACAACGCCGCTCCCCTGTGGGGGGTGTCGAGCCTTGGCGAGGCATAAGCCTCATCGATCAGATGCTCTTGTCTGTGCTTGATGGTGGCTCTGCGCAGGGCGCCCTCGGGCGCGCCGGCTTTGTGTGTTTCCCCGGTCTACTCACCTGCGTACAGCCGCAACGCTCTCGTTTAGTAGCGAAAAGGTGTTGGCCCTAAAACAGGGACAACACACCTGTTCAACGTCACGCCTAATCCACCCTGTGGCTGGATAACTATTTC
>Ga0209173_100161_pt1 | contig 61503 bp, 53 predicted proteins | sample SynthPrep_16_END_FD_187206 | JGI IMG/M metagenome (GOLD analysis project Ga0209173, IMG submission 187206) | Synthetic microbial communities from Ohio, USA - SynthPrep_16_END_DS12_MetaG (SPAdes) (version 2) | ecosystem: Engineered > Bioreactor > Aerobic > Activated sludge | place: USA: Ohio...
AGCCAGCACCGCTTACTCGCAAATCGATAGCTTCAGCCATCTGTATGACCGTGGCGGCAACCTCACGATCAATGGCAAACCCTCCTACACCGTTGACCAGGCAGCCACCCAGCTGCTGCGCGACGGCGCCGCGTACCGGGACTTTGACGGCAACGGCAAGATCGACCTGACCTACACGTTCCTGACCTCGGCCTCTTCGAGCACCATGAACAAACATGGCATCTCGGGTTTCAGCCAGTTCAACGCACAGCAGAAAGCACAGGCCGTACTGGCCATGCAGTCCTGGGCGGACGTGGCCAACATCACCTTCACCGAGAAAGCCAGTGGCGGTGACGCCCACATGACGTTCGGCAACTACAGCGGCGGCCAGGACGGCGCGGCGGCCTTCGCCTACCTGCCCGGCACCGGTGCAGGCTACGACGGCACGTCGTGGTACCTGACCAACAACAGCTACACGCCGAACAAAACCCCGGACCTGAACAACTACGGCCGGCAGACCCTGACCCACGAAATCGGTCATACCTTGGGCCTGGCCCACCCGGGCGACTACAACGCCGGAGAAGGCGCCCCAACCTACAACGACGCGACCTATGGACAGGACACGCGCGGCTACAGCCTCATGAGTTACTGGAGCGAAAGCAACACCAACCAGAACTTCAGCAAAGGCGGGGTCGAGGCCTACGCGTCCGGCCCGCTGATCGACGACATCGCGGCGATCCAGAAGCTCTACGGCGCCAACTACAACACCCGCGCCGGTGACACCACCTACGGCTTCAACTCCAACACCGGGCGTGATTTCCTCAGCGCCACGTCGAATGCCGACAAGCTGGTGTTCTCGGTGTGGGACGGTGGTGGCAACGACACCCTGGACTTCTCCGGCTTCACCCAGAACCAGAAGATCAACCTCAATGAAGCCTCATTCTCCGACGTTGGCGGCCTGGTGGGCAACGTGTCCATCGCCAAGGGCGTGACCATCGAGAACGCCTTCGGTGGTGCGGGCAATGACCTGATCATCGGGAACAACGCGGCCAACATCATCAAAGGTGGCGCCGGCAACGACCTCATCTACGGCGGTGGCGGTGCGGACCAACTGTGGGGCGGCGCGGGCAACGACACCTTTGTGTTCGGTGCCAGTTCCGACTCCAAGCCTGGGGCGTCTGACAAGATCTTTGACTTTACCTCGGGTTCGGACAAGATCGACCTGTCCGGCATCACCAAGGGTGCAGGCCTGACCTTCGTCAATGCCTTCACCGGGCATGCCGGCGACGCGGTACTGACCTACGCCGCAGGCACCAACCTGGGCACCTTGGCAGTGGACTTCTCCGGTCACGGCGTGGCGGACTTCCTCGTCACCACCGTTGGCCAGGCTGCGGTCAGCGACATCGTGGCGTGATGCACGGGCGCGGCGCTTCGGCGCCGCGCTTTACGGATGGAGCATGAAGATGCAGCGTTTTTTCAATAGGATCGCCTGCGTATTGCAGGTGATGTTCGTGTCGGCAGGAGCCCACGCAATGGCGAGCAGTCTTGTATTACCCACCACCGCCCAGTTGGCCGGGCATTGGCAGTTGCACCAGCAGGATCAGGTGTGCGCGCTGGACCTGCTGGAGCAGGCCAACGCGTTGGGTGGCGACGTGGCGTGTGTCGAACAATGGTTGGGCGCCAAGCCCCTGACCTGGACGCCAACGCCGGACGGCATCTGGCTGATGAACGCCGAAGGCAGTGGCATTACCCACCTTAACCGGCAAAAAGAAGGCGAATATAAAGGACGCACGCCCACCGGCCTTGAAGTGGTATTGCAACGTACACCTTAGTTGCCGTTTTAAACCGATCACTTGATTTTATTAGTTGACCGCTCCGTCATTCGGGGTCGGGGCAACTATTGCGCGCAATTTGCTTCAAGGAAGATTAGAAACCATGGCGAAGTCCCATGCCGTCGCGCCGTTATTCAAGGCGCTGGGTGAATACAAGAGCATTTTGATCAGCGTCGGTTGTTTTACCGCCTTGATTAACCTGCTGATGCTGGTGCCGTCCATTTACATGCTGCAAGTGTATGACCGCGTGCTGTCCTCCCAGAATGAAACCACCCTGGTGATGTTGACGCTGATGGTCGTGGGCTTCTTTGCCTTTATTGGCCTGCTGGAGGTGATCCGCAGTTTTATCGTGATCCGTATTGGCAGCCAGTTGGAGCGGCGCTTCAACTTGCGTGTGTACAAGGCCGCGTTTGAACGCAACCTGCAACGCGGCCAGGGGCATGCCGGGCAATCCCTGGGCGATTTGACGCATATCCGCCAATTCATCACGGGGCCTGCGCTGTTCGCATTTTTCGATGCGCCGTGGTTCCCCCTCTACCTGTTTGTGATCTTCCTGTTCAACGTGTGGCTGGGCGTGTTGGCCACGGCCGGTGCCGTGCTGCTGATCGGCCTGGCGTGCCTGAATGAATACCTGACGAAGAAGCCATTGGGCGAGGCCAGTGGCTTCTCCCAGCAGTCCACGCAACTGGCCACCAGCCACTTGCACAACGCCGAGACCATCCAGGCCATGGGCATGCTCGGCGCACTGCGCTCGCGCTGGTTTGCCGTGCATTCGCAGTTCCTCGGCTTGCAGAACACCGCCAGCGATACCGGCTCGGTGATCACCTCCCTGAGCAAATCCCTGCGCCTGTGCCTGCAATCGTTGGTGCTGGGCCTGGGGGCGCTGTTGGTGATCAAGGGTGATATGACCGCCGGGATGATGATCGCCGGCTCCATCCTGATGGGCCGGGTGCTGAGCCCCATCGACCAGTTGATTGCGGTATGGAAGCAATGGAGTTCGGCCAAATTGGCCTACCAGCGGCTGGATGACTTACTGCGCGAGTTTCCACCGGACGTGGAGCAGATGAAGCTGCCGGCGCCCAAAGGGCAGGTGAGTTTCGAACAGGTCAGTGCCGGCCCGCCGGGGCGGCGCGTGGCGACCCTGCATCAAGTCAGCTTCAATCTGGGGGCTGGTGAAGTGCTCGGTGTGCTGGGTGCGTCGGGCTCCGGCAAATCCACCCTGGCGCGTGTGCTGGTGGGGGTGTGGCCGACGCTGGCCGGCACCGTACGCCTGGATGGCGCGGACATTCACCGCTGGGACCGCGACGACCTCGGCCCGCACATCGGTTACCTGCCCCAGGACATCGAGCTATTCAGCGGCAGCATTGCCGACAACATCGCGCGCTTTCGCGAAGCCGACCCCGATCAGGTGGTGCGCGCCGCGCAGCAGGCCGGCGTGCATGAACTGATCCTGCGCTTGCCGCAGGGCTACGACACGGTACTGGGCGACAACGGCGGCGGCCTGTCCGGCGGCCAGAAACAACGGGTAGCTCTGGCACGCGCGCTGTATGGCGGGCCACGCCTGATCGTGCTGGATGAGCCCAATTCCAACCTCGATACGGTCGGTGAAGCCGCCTTGGCCAGCGCCATCGTGCAGATGAAAGCCCAGGGCAGCAGCGTGGTGCTGGTGACCCACCGTTCTTCGGCGTTGGCCCAGGCCGACAAGCTGTTGGTGCTCAACGATGGGCATTTGCAAGCCTTCGGGCCCAGCCAAGACGTGCTGCGCGCGTTGTCCGGTCAGCAGGAAGCGCCGAAGGAGAAACCCGGCGTGAGTTTCAGTCGTCAGTATCAGGCCGGAAGGAACCCAGGCGCATGAGCAGCATCACTGTTGAACCCCGTTTCAAAGAGCACGACGCCCGGTTTTTCGTGCGCATGGGCTGGCTGCTGACGCTGGTCGGTGCCGGCGGGTTTTTCCTGTGGGCCAGCCTGGCGCCGCTGGACCAAGGCATTCCGGTACAAGGCACGGTCGTGGTGTCGGGCAAGCGCAAGGCGGTGCAAACCTTAAGCCCCGGCGTGGTCAGCCGGATTCTGGTGAAGGAGGGCGAGCATGTGAAACAGGGCCAGCCGCTGTTTCGCCTCGACAAGACCCAGCACCAGGCCGACGTGCAGTCCCTGCAAGCCCAGTACCGCATGGCCTGGGCCAGCGTGGCGCGCTGGCAGAGCGAGCGTGACAACAACGCCAGCATCCGCTTTCCCGCTGAGCTGAGCGCCAACCCCGATCCAGCCCTGGCGCTGGTGCTGGAAGGCCAGCGCCAACTGTTCAGCAGCCGTCGCGAAGCCTTTGCCCGTGAGCAGGCCGGCATCCGCGCCAACATCGACGGTGCCTCCGCGCAATTGGGCGGCATGCGCCGTGCGCGCAGCGACCTGACCGCCCAGGCCCAATCCCTGCGCGACCAACTGAGCAACCTGCAACCCTTGGCCGACAACGGCTACATCCCGCGCAACCGGTTGATGGAGTACCAGCGGCAGTTGTCCCAGGTGCAACAGGACCTGGCGCAGAACAGCGGTGAAAGTGGCCGGGTGGAGCAGGGCATTCTTGAGTCGCGGCTGAAATTGCAGCAGCACAGTGAGGAGTACCAGAAGGAAGTGCGCAGCCAGTTGGCCGACGCGCAACTGCGCAGCCTGACCCTGGAGCAGCAACTCACCTCGGCCGGGTTTGACCTGCAACACAGCGAAATCAACGCCCCGGCGGATGGCATCGCGGTCAATCTCAGCGTGCACACCGAGGGCGCGGTGGTGCGCGCCGGTGAAACCCTGCTGGAAATCGTGCCCCAGGGCACGCGCCTGGAAGTCGAAGGGCATTTGCCGGTGCACCTGGTGGACAAGGTCGGCACGCACTTGCCAGTCGATATCCTCTTCACCGCCTTCAACCAGAGCCGCACACCCCGCGTGCCGGGGGAGGTCAGCCTGATTTCCGCCGACCAGATGCTCGATGAAAAAACCGGCGCGCCCTATTACGTGCTGCGCACGACAGTCAGCGACGCCGCGCTGGAAAAACTCCACGGCCTGGTGATCAAGCCGGGCATGCCCGCCGAGATGTTTGTGCGCACCGGCGAGCGCTCCTTGCTCAATTACCTGTTCAAGCCGCTGCTCGACCGCGCCGGCTCCGCGTTGACCGAGGAATGAACATGAAGCACGTGTTTATCGCCTTGCTGTTGACCTGCGCCAACGCCCAGGCCGCCATGGGCCCGTTCGATGTGTACGAACAGGCCTTGCGTAACGACCCGGTATTCCTCGGCGCCCTCAAGGAACGCGACGCCGGCCTGGAAAACCGCGCCATCGGCCGCGCCGGCCTGCTGCCCAAGCTGTCGTACAACTACAACAAGGGCCGCAACAACTCCCAGGCCACCTTGCCGGACGGGCGCGGCGGCAATTATCACGACGACCGCAACTACAACAGCTACGGCTCGACCTTCAGCCTGCAACAGCCGTTGTTTGATTACGAGGCCTACGCCAACTACCGCAAAGGGTTGGCCCAGGCGCTGTTCGCCGATGAAAGCTTTCGTGACAAGAGCCAGGCGCTGCTGGTGCGCGTGCTGACCTATTACACCCAAGCGTTGTTTGCCCAGGACCAGATCGACATCGCCCGTGCGAAGAAGAAGGCGTTCGAGCGACAGTTCCAGCAGAACCGGCATTTGTTCCAGCAAGGCGAGGGCACCCGCACGGACATTCTGGAAGCCGAATCGCGCTACGAACTGGCCACGGCCGAAGAAATCCAGGCGCTGGATGAGCAGGACGCGTCCTTGCGGGAGCTGGGCGCCTTGATTGGCGTACAGAGCGTCAACATCGACGACCTGGCGCCGCTGAACCAGGGCTTTGCCGCGTTCGCCCTGACCCCGGCCAACTACGACACCTGGCATGAACTGGCGATCAGCAACAACCCCACGCTGGCCTCCCAGCGCCAGGCCCTGGAAGTCGCGCGCTATGAAGTGGAGCGCAACCGCGCCGGGCATCTGCCCAAGGTCACCGCGTATGCCAGCTCGCGCCAGCAGGAGTCCGACAGCGGCAACACTTACAACCAGCGCTACGACACCAACACCATCGGCGTCGAAGTCAGCCTGCCGCTGTATGCCGGTGGCGGCATCTCGGCGTCCACCCGCCAGGCCAGCCGCGCCATGGAGCAGGCCGAGTACGAGCTGGAGGGCAAGACCCGCGAAACCCTGATCGAACTGCGTCGGCAGTTCAGCGCCTGCCTGTCGGGAGTGAGCAAATTGCGCGCTTATCAAAAGGCCCTGGCGTCGGCCGAAGCGCTGGTGGTGTCGACCCAGCAGAGCATCCTGGGCGGTGAGCGGGTCAACCTTGATGCACTGAACGCCGAGCAGCAGCTCTACAGCACCCGGCGCGACCTGGCCCAGGCACGCTATGACTACCTGATGGCCTGGACCAAATTGCATTACTACGCCGGCAACTTGCGTGACACCGACCTAGCCAAGGTGGATGAGGCGTTTGGACGTTGATTTTTGGGTGTTAAACAACAATAAGAGAGGACTGGCATGGGTATATTTGACTATAAAAACCTCGGCACCGAGGGCTCCAAGGCGTTGTTCGCGGATGCGATGGCGATCACGTTGTACACCTATCACAACCTGGATAACGGCTTTGCCGTGGGTTACCAACACAATGGCCTGGGGTTGGGCCTACCGGCCACGCTGGTCGGTGCATTGCTCGGCAGCACTGATTCCCAGGGCGTTATCCCCGGCTTACCGTGGAACCCGGATTCAGAGAAAGCCGCCCTGGACGCGGTGCAAAAGGCCGGCTGGACGCCGATCAGCGCCAGCACCCTGGGCTACGGCGGCAAGGTCGATGCACGAGGCACGTTCTTCGGCGAGAAGGCAGGCTACACCACGGCCCAGGTCGAGGTGCTGGGCAAGTACGATGACGCCGGCAAACTGCTGGAAATCGGCATCGGCTTTCGCGGCACCTCGGGGCCGCGGGAAACCCTGATCAGCGACTCCATCGGCGACCTGGTCAGCGATCTGCTGGCGGCGCTGGGGCCCAAGGATTACGCGAAGAATTACGCCGGCGAAGCCTTTGGCGGCTTGCTCAAGAACGTCGCCGACTACGCCAGCGCCCATGGCCTGAGTGGCAAGGACGTGCTGGTCAGCGGGCATAGCCTGGGGGGCCTCGCGGTCAACAGCCTGGCGGACCTGAGCGGTAACAAGTGGGGCGGCTTCTACAAGGACGCTCACTACGTGGCCTACGCATCGCCGACCCAGAGTGCCGGCGACAAGGTGCTCAATATCGGCTACGAGAACGACCCGGTATTCCGTGCGCTGGATGGCTCATCCTTCAACCTGTCGTCCCTGGGCGTGCACGACAAACCCCATGAGTCGACCACCGATAACATCGTCAGCTTCAACGACCACTACGCCTCGACGCTGTGGAACGTGCTGCCGTTTTCCATCGCCAACCTGCCGACCTGGCTCTCGCACCTGCCCACCGGGTATGGCGATGGCATGACACGGATTCTCGAGTCAGGGTTCTACGAGCAGATGAGCCGCGACGCCACCGTGATTGTCGCCAACCTGTCAGACCCGGCGCGGGCCAACACCTGGGTGCAGGACCTCAACCGCAATGCCGAGCCGCACAAAGGCAATACCTTCATCATCGGCAGTGACGGCGACGACCTGATCCAAGGAGGGAAGGGCGTGGATTTTATCGAGGGCGGGAAGGGCAACGACACCCTCCGTGATAACAGCGGGCATAACACTTTTCTGTTCAGCGGACATTTCGGGCAAGACCGGGTGATTGGCTATCAATCGACGGACAAGCTGGTGTTCAAGGATCTGCAGGGGAGTGTGGATTACCGGGAGCACGGAGGCGATACGGTGATCAGTGTGGGGGGCGATTCGGTGACGTTGGTCGGGGTGAGTGGAGGGTTGGGCGAGGTGGTGATCGGCTAGGACTGAAATGCAGTTGAAAAAGGTGGGAGGGGGCTTGCTCCCGATTGCGGTGGAGCAGCCAACGCATTTATCGACGGGTACACCGCCATCGGGGGCAAGCCCCCTCCCACATTTGATAGGTTTCGGCTTTGGGAATCAGTCTTCCTTGCGCACGGTGGCGACGTCGTCGGCCTTCACCCGTACACGTTTGCCGGCGATATCGGTGAATTCGTAAAAACCGTCGGCGGTCTTGGTTTTTGGGGTGTCCTTGGTCAAATACTGCGTGCCATTTTGCATCGTCACTACGGTTTGCGTCGCGCAACCGGCCAATACCAGAAAAGTGAGTGCAACCAGCGGCAGACCCAAATTCTTCATGTTCATAACCCTTACCTTAACCGTGAAAGTCCCACGCCAGAGGCCGTGGGCGACAAATGTTACGCCATCGACTTCAGCATCTGATCACTTTTATGTAAAAAGTTGCAGGCGCCATTTATCTATTACCGATTGCAACCGGGCCTTTGCGACGGCACTCTGTATGCATAACCAGTATTTGATCGCTGCACGCCATGGCCAATCCCCTCGAAGAACCGCTCTATTACCTGCATAACTTCCGCCAAGTCCTGCATTGGCTGGGGCAACGCTATGCGGATCTGCTCGACCCGGACGAAGAGCATTTCATTCAGCAATTTGACAGGTTGCCGCAAGCGTCCCAGGCCTTATTGGTGCGCATGGTGATGCGCAAGGGCGTGCATTTTCGTGCGGGCAAGCTCAACTATGTGGAGATCGGTTGCACCCAGGCCGCTGCCGGGCCATTGCTGGAGCTGGGCTGGGTTGACGACGAATGCCTGCTGGCCTTTGACGCGTTGTTCGCCTTGCTGCAAAAAGGCGAGATTCTCGCTGCATTCAAGCCTTGGATCGAACAACCCAAAGCCAAGAAAACCGATTGGCTGGAAGGGTTGTCGGCGCATTTCACCGACAATCGCTGCTTTGCCCACTGGTGCCCCGACCTTGCCGACACGTTGTACAGCCTCACCGTGATGGACCTGTGCGATCGTCTGCGCCTGATGTTCTTCGGCAACTTGCATCAGGACTGGTCCGAGTTCGTGCTGGCTGACCTGGGCATCTACACCTACGAAAAAGTCGAGTTCTGCGCCGAATCCCGTGGCTTGCGCAGCCGTGATGACGTGCAGGGTTTTCTGTTCCTGCACCAGTGCCAGCAGGCTTTTGAAACCGGTGCGGCGCTGGAGGAGGTACTGGCCCAGGTCGCCACATTGAACACCGACAATCCCTGGCTGGAAAAACGGCGGGCCAAGCTGTTGTTCCAAGTGGGTCAATATTGCGAGCGCACTGCCGAATTGGCGCTGGCGGAACAGATTTATCGCGCCTGCGCCTACCCCGGCGCCCGCTCACGCTTGATCCGTGTGCTGGAGCGCCAGGAGCACTACGTGCAAGCCATGGCCCTGGCGAACGCCGCCCAACAGGCCCCGGAAAGCGCCGCCGAGCAGCAGCACTTGCTGCGTGTGGTGCCACGCCTGCGGCGCAAACTGGGCGAGCCGGCCTTGCCCAAGGTCAAGCCACGGCCGGTCACGCGCCTGGACTTGGCACTCGCGCTACCGGACCCGCTGATGTCGGTGGAGTATTGCGTGCAGGCTCACCTCAGCGAGCCTGATGGGCCGGTGCACTATGTTGAAAACGGCCTGATCAACTCGCTGTTCGGCCTGTTGTGCTGGGACGTGATCTTTGCGCCGCTGCCGGGTTCGTTTTTCCACCCGTTCCAGCGTGGGCCGGCGGATCTGCACAGTGAAGACTTTCACCTGCGCCGCGCGCCGCTGTTCGCCGCGTGTTTCGAACAATTGCAGGACGAGCGCTACAAAACCACCATCCGCCAACGCTACAGCGAAAAATGGGGGATCCAGTCGCCCTTCGTGTTCTGGAACCTGCTCAGCGCAGAACTGCTGGAGCAGGCCCTGGCCTGCCTGCCCGCCGAACACCTGCGCTACTGGTTTGAACGGCTGCTGCTGGACATCCGCGCCAACCGCGCCGGCATGCCGGACCTGATCCAGTTCTGGCCCGCGCAGAAGACCTACCGCATGATCGAGGTCAAGGGCCCCGGCGATCGCCTGCAAGACAACCAGCTGCGCTGGCTGGAGTTCTGCGGTGAATACCAGATGCCGGTGACGGTCTGCTATGTACGCTGGGCAGCGTCCGCTTGAGTTACAACGTTGCCGTGCGTGCACTGTGTGAGTTCACGGCCAAGGTCGGTGACCTGGACCTGCGCTTCACGCCGTCGCCCAGCGCCCAGGAAGGCATTGTCGGCCACCGCACCGTCGCCTCGCGGCGCAGCCCGCACTACCAGAATGAAGTGGCGCTCGAAGGTGAGTACCAGCAACTCAAGGTGCGGGGCAGGGCGGACGGCTACGACTCGGACGCCAACCGCCTGGAAGAAGTGAAAACCTATCGCGGCGACCTCGACGCCCAACCCGCCAACCACCGGCAACTGCATTGGGCCCAGGTCAAAGTGTACGGCTGGTTGATGTGCCAGAAACTCGGTCTCTCGCAGATCGACCTGGCGCTGGTGTACTTCGACATCGTCGGCGAGGGCGAGACGGTGCTCAACCAACACTTCCACGCCAGCGAACTGGAGCCGTTCTTCAACCAGCAATGCGCGCTGTTCCTCGGTTGGGCCCAGCAGGAAATGGCGCACCGCGAAGCGCGCAACAGGGCCGCGCAGGCCCTGGCGTTTCCCCATGCCGGTTTTCGTCCTGGCCAGCGCTCGCTTGCTGAATCGGTGTACAAGGCCGTCAGTACCGGCCGCTGCCTGATGGCCCAGGCGCCTACCGGCATCGGCAAGACCATCGGCACGATTTTCCCGTTGCTCAAGGCCCTGGCGCCCCAGCAACTGGACACGCTGTTCTTCCTTACCGCCAAGACCCCCGGCCGCAAGCTCGCCCTGGACGCCGCCCACGTGCTGCACACCAGCAGCCCCGAGCTGCAATTGCGCGTCCTGGAGCTGGTGGCGCGGGACAAAGCCTGCGAGCACCTGGACAACGCCTGTCACGGCGACGCCTGCCCCTTGGCCAAGGGTTTCTACGATCGCTTGCCCGCCGCGCGCATCGCCGCGTCCAAGGTGCGCCTGCTGGACCAGCGCAACCTACGCGACGTGGCGCTGGCCCATAACATCTGTCCCTATTACCTGAGCCAGGAAATGGCGCGCTGGGCCGACCTGGTGGTCGCCGACTACAACTACTACTTCGATTTTGGCGCCATGCTGTTCGGCCTGGCCCAGCTCAACCAGTGGCGCGCGGCAGTGCTGGTGGACGAAGCGCACAACCTGGTCGAACGGGCCCGCTCGATGTACAGCGCGAGCCTCGACCAATACCACCTCAAGACCCTGCGCGACGTCGCGCCCGAGCCCTTGAAAAAACCCTTGCAGCGCCTCAACCGTGAGTGGAACGCGCTGCACAAGGACCAGATCGCGCCGTACCAGGCTTATGCCGCCCGCCCGGAAAAACTGTTGCAGGCCCTGAGCCTGTGCGCCAGCAGCATGGGCGAGTATTTCAATGAGCATCCCGAATCGCTCAGCGGCGACCTGCAAGCCTTCTATTTCGAGGTGCTGCAATTTGCCAAAGTCGCCGAGCTGTTCAACGAACACTTCATTTTCGACATCAGCAAACGCCAGCTCAGCGGCAAACGCAGCAGCTCAACCCTGTGCCTGCGCAACGTGGTGCCCGCCGAATTCATCCGCCCACGCTTGACTGCGGCCCGCAGCAGCGTGCTGTTTTCCGCGACCCTGAGCCCCCGTCATTACTACGCGGATTTGCTCGGTTTGCCGGCGGACACGGCCTGGGTCGATGTGGAGTCGCCGTTCAAGGCCGAGCAATTGCAGGTGCGCATCGTCGATGCGGTCTCCACGCGTTTCGTGCATCGCCACGCCTCTTTGGAACCTATTGTTGAACTGATCGCCCGCCAATACACCGCGCAGCCTGGCAACTACCTGGCGTTCTTCTCAAGCTTTGATTACCTGCAGCAGGTGGCGCAGTTGCTGGCCGAGCGACACCCGCAGATCACACTCTGGCAACAGTCACGCGGCATGGCCGAGGCCGAGCGCCAGGCGTTCCTCGACCAATTCACCGAACACAGCCAGGGTGTCGGCTTTGCCGTGCTCGGCGGCGCCTTTGGTGAAGGCATCGACCTGCCCGGCGCCCGTTTGATCGGCGCCTTCATCGCCACCCTCGGGTTGCCCCAACTCAACCCGGTCAATGAACAGATGAAACTGCGCATGGGCGCGATCTTCGGTTCAGGCTACGACTACACCTACCTGTACCCCGGCCTTCAGAAAGTGGTGCAGGCCGCGGGCAGGGTCATCCGCAGCCAGCAGGACCGTGGCGTGGTGATGTTGATCGATGACCGCTTCGGCGAAGCGCGGGTACGTCAGTTGTTGCCGCGTTGGTGGGCGGTTGCATGAGGCATTCCCGCGATCAATGATGCTGGTGGCGTTGAAAACAATGCCGCACGCTGGGGAAAACCTCGAAAAGGCCATGCCAATGAGCGAGCAACTCATCTGCGTCAACGGTATTGAGTTAAGCGTCCACATCGCCGGTCCCGAAGACGGCAGGCCGATCTGGCTGCTTCACGGCTTCCCGGAGTGCTGGCACTCCTGGCGCGAGCAGATTCCCGCGCTGGCGGCTGCGGGCTATCGGGTGTTTGCCCCTGAAATGCGCGGCTACGGCCAGTCAGGTTCGCCGGCTGAGATCGCCGATTATGATCTGCTGACGCTGTGTGGCGATATCCAGCAGGCCATGGACCATTTTGGCCATGCGCAGGTGGTCATGGTCGGCCATGACTGGGGCGCGGTCGTGGCCTGGCACCTGGCGTTGCTCGAACCTGAACGGATCACGCGCTTGATCACGCTGTCGGTGCCGTTTGCCGGGCGCGCACGGCGGCCAGTGATTGAAATCATGCGCGAGCTGTACGCCGACCGCTTCAACTACATCCTGTATTTCCAGGAACCGGGCGTCGCCGAGCAGGAGTTGAACGCCGATATCGAGCGTACCTTGCGCCTGTTCATGCAGGATCAGGATGTGTTTCTGCAAAGCAAACCCGCGAATGCCAGGTTGCTTGAGGGGGTTCCGGCACCCCGCGCCTTGCCGCACTGGTGCTCCCAGGCGGATCTGGAGGTCTACGTGCACACCTTCGCCGAGCATGGGTTTCGCGGCCCGTTGAACTGGTACCGCAACTTCGAACGCAACTGGCAACTCACCGAAAGCCTGGCCGGCAAGCAGGTGCTGCAACCCACGCTGTTCCTGATCGGCGACCGCGACCCGGTCGGGGTCTTCGAGGCCCACACGCTCAAGCGCATGCCTGAGTCAGTGCCTCACCTTGAGCAGCATGTGCTGCTCAACTGTGGCCACTGGATCCAGAACGAGCAAGGGCAGCAGGTCAACGCACTGATGCTCGGGTTTCTAGGGAAAGCGGGGGCTGCTTAGACCACTTCCAGGTATGAGCTGTGTATCGCCCGCGCCAGCTCGCGCACCGTGTCGATGAATTCCGTGAGACGGCTATGCAAACCATCCTCCAGAATCTCATCAATCCCGGTATACCTGAGCCGCGCCTCGAACTCCGCCGCCAACCGCTGCGCCGTGCGCCCATAACTGCCGGGCAGATCCGCCAGGATATGGCTCAATTCCTCGATACACGCATGCAACGAACGCGGCACATCGCTGCGCAGCAACAGCAGCTCCGACACCGACCGCGCATTCAAGGCATTCGGGTACAGCTCGGTATACGCCTCAAACGACGACAACGCGCGGAGCAGGGCGCTCCACTGGTAATAACCGCGTGCCGACAAGTCGCTGACTTCTTCCGACTCTTCGCCAAACATCTCGTAACGCGCATCCAGCAGACGCAGGGTGTTGTCCGCGCGCTCGACAAAAGTGCCCAAGCGGATAAACCGATAGGCGTCGTTGCGCATGATTGTCCCGGAGGTCGCCCCACGGAACAGGTGTGAACGCTGCTTGACCCAGTCACAAAAGTGGCTGATGCCATGCCGCGCCAGGCCGCCGGCGGCGATGCTGCGCATTTCCAGCCAGGTAGCGTTGAGGTTTTCCCACATGTCGGCGGTGATGCGCCCGCGTACGGCGTGGGCATTGCCACGTGCAGCGCGCAGGCAGTTGTAGATGCTGGCGGGGTTTTCTTCGTCGAGGGCGAAAAAATGCAGCATGCGTTCGGCGTCCAGCTGTTTATGACGCTCAAGGTAGCTGTCCAGGGTGCCGCTGCTGAGCAACGACATGGCCAGTTCATCCAGGCCATCGCTGCGCCCGGCCTGGGGCATCAACGACAGCGAGTAACTGACTTCCAGCATGCGCGCCAGGTTCTCGGCACGCTCCAGGTAACGGGACATCCAGTACAAATCTGCGGCGGTTCTACTCAACATACTCAGCCCTCCACCACCCAGGTGTCCTTGGTTCCGCCGCCTTGCGACGAGTTGACGATCAACGAGCCTTCCTTCAGCGCCACGCGGGTGAGACCGCCGGGCACCAGGCGGGTTTCCTTGCCCGAGAGCACAAACGGCCGCAGGTCGATATGCCGTGGGGCGATGCCATTTTCGACAAAGGTCGGGCAGGTGGACAGGCTCAAGGTCGGTTGGGCGATGTAGGCGTGAGGACGGGCCTTGATGCGCTGGCGGAAGTCCTCGATCTCGGCGGCGGTGGAGGCCGGGCCGACCAGCATGCCGTAGCCGCCGGAGCCCTGGGTTTCCTTGACCACCAGTTCCGGCAAGTGGGCCAGGACGTGAGACAGCTCATCGGGTTTGCGGCACTGGAAAGTGGGTACGTTCTGTAGCACCGGTTCTTCATCCAGGTAGAAACGGATCATTTCCGGCACATAGGGGTAGATCGACTTGTCGTCGGCCACGCCGGTGCCGATGGCATTGGCCAGCACCACATTGCCGGCGCAATAGGCGGCGACCAGGCCGGGCACGCCGAGCATCGATTCGGGGTTGAAGGCCTTGGGGTCGAGGAAGGCGTCGTCGATACGTCGGTAAATCACGTCCACCGGCTTGGGGCCATCGGTGGTGCGCATGAACACCTTGAGGTCGTGCACGAACAGGTCGGCGCCTTCCACCAGCTCCACGCCCATTTCCCGTGCCAAGAACGCATGCTCGAAGAACGCGCTGTTGAAGCGCCCCGGCGTCAGCACCACCACATTGGGGTTGTCCAGGCGGCTTGAGCTTTTAAGGGTCTTGAGCAGCAGGTTGGGGTAGTGGTCCACCGGCGCAATGCGCTGTTTGGCAAACACCTCGGGGAACAGGCGCATCATCATTTTACGGTCTTCGAGCATGTAGCTCACGCCGCTGGGGGTGCGCAGGTTGTCTTCCAGCACGTAGTAGGTGCCGTCGCCGTCACGCACCAAGTCCACCCCGGAGATATGCGAATAGATGTCGCGGTGCAGGTCCAGGCCGACCATCGCCTTCTGGTAGCCCTCGTTGCCCAGCACCTGCTCCGCCGGAATGATCCCGGCCTTGATGATGCGCTGGTCGTGGTAGATGTCGGCGAGAAACATGTTCAGCGCATTGACGCGCTGGATGCAGCCGCGTTCGATCACGCTCCACTCACTGGCGGGGATGCTGCGCGGGATGATGTCGAAGGGGATCAGGCGCTCGGTGTCTTGTTCGTCGCCATACAGGGTGAAGGTGATCCCGGCGCGGTGAAACAGCAAATCGGCTTCACGGCGACGCTGGGCCAGCAGTTCCGGCGGCGTATTCGCCAGCCAGCGGGAGAAATCCTGATAGTGCGCGCGGCACGCGCCGTTCGCGTCATTCATTTCATCGAAGAAAGATAGAGCCATTCCAGTACCTTGTCAGTGCCGAGGAGAGCTTGGGTGGCACTGCCGCTTAAAAAACCGCATATTTTTATGAGCCCGTGGCCGATGGTGCCAATGGGCCTGGTCCTTACTTTCTTGTGGGGTCGGCTCTGGGTCGGGGGGTAACGAATGCTCCTTTATTCGGGCAGATGAATGGTTTAAGCAATGCCTGTGCCGAAACGCCCAAATTCTGTGTAGTGAGCGGGCTTGCCCCGCGCTGGAGTGCGTAGCGCTCCTGTTTGTTGGGGGCCGCTACGCTGCCCAGCGCGGGGCAAGCCCGCTCACTACAAGAGCCCTGTCTTCCATGGGGCACGCAGTGCGCCGGAATGGTGCGCGAACAAACTTGAACTTCACCCACCCCCGATTCTTCTAATAGGACTCGAACCTGTGTGGAGCACTGTCGTGCCCAGAATCATTCCTTCTCCCAATACGCCGGAAGCGGCCTTGGCCGACCACAGCGAACACACCGCGAAAATCTTCGGCTCACCCAAGGACCGCCTCGATTTCTACCGGCGCGAAATCCAGTACGAAACCACCATTTTGGCCAACCGCACCGACGCCTACCTCACCGCGCAGTCGTTCCTGGTCATCGCCTTTGTGTCCGGCATGGGCAACCTCAACCCGGAGTGGGGCAAGCTGTTCACCCTGGTGGTGCCGGTGTTCCTGGTCTCGCTGGGCATTCTCAGCTCCCTTAACGCCTGGCCAGGCATTCGGGCCGCGTACGAGATCATCGACCACTGGCACTACAAGCAAAGCGAACTGCTGCGCAGCGAGCCGGTGATGGGCTTGGCCTACGATGAGTCGCCGCTGTTTTCCGAAATGGAGTCGTCCCACAAGGGCTACCGCAAGTCGTTGCTGTTCTCCATGCGTGCGCCCTGGCTGTTCATGGTGTTCTGGCTGGTGCTGGGGATTTATGCGTTCTATATCCAGGTCGACAATCCGATCCGGTGAGCACTCGGACGGAACTTCGCCGGTCGGCGCAGCGCCTTACCTTCAGGCCCTGCTGATTTCCCTCCGGCCTACCAAGAGGTGACCCATGAGCACGAATAAAGACCCCCAACTCGATAACCGTAATGATCCGGCCATCGACGGCGGCGAACCGGCGCCGGGGACCGCTGCCGACGCGCCCAAGGACCCGGTTCCAGCCAAAGACCCCAAAGCCAAGGAAAACGACTACAGTCCAGACTTCAAGCCCGAGCGCGAGCCCAAGCCTGAAACCGATGCTGATATCGACACCCAAGGCGGTTAGAGGAGACGGTCATGTCAAAAGAACTCGACGAAGAACTCAACGATCCGGGCAATGAAGACCCGGGTTCGTTGATGGACGATGCAGAAGTGCCGCTCAACGATCTGGATGAAGCGGCAGATGTGGGCAATAGCGAGGATCAAGACTGAGCTTTCACCTGGGCACGTCGTTCATACCACGCCAGCATCGGCTGGGTACTCAGGCCATGAACGACGATGCTCAAGGCGATGACGGACAGGGTCAGGTTCACGGCCACCGCGCTGCTGGTGCCGATCAACCCATGATTGAGCGCGTAGAACAGGTAGTAAATGCTGCCGATCCCACGAATCCCGAACCAGCCCATCAGGCCGCGCTGCCTGAGGTCGACCAGACGCCCCCAGGGCATCGCCAGCACGCCCATCGGGCGAATCACACAGAATAACAATGCCGCCACCGGCAACGCGCGCCAATCCCAATGGCTCACCAGCACGATCCCCAGCACCGTCACAAGGAACACCTCCATCGAACGCTCCACCAGGCTGCCGAATGAGAGCATGTCGCCCATCATCACGCCGGCGGCGATCTGGGTCTCTTTCAATTCGCTGACGTCGCCCTGCAGCGCGTGCTCGGGCTCGACTTCCAGGTGACCCACCACCGGCAGCGCAAGGTGCTCGGAGGGTGTCTGCGAACTGCCGGTTGAGCGAAATTCCGCCTGGCGCAGACCAAGCCCTGCCGCGAACACCGACAGGAAGCCATAACCGCCCACCGCTTCGGCCACTACGTAGGCCAGCGCGATCAAGGCGAGCGTCAGGTAGTCATTGGGCGAGAGCGTGCTGTCACTGTGGGTGATGCGCAACCACAGCGTCACCCGGCCAATGCCGCGGCCCATCCAATAGCCGATCAACAACCCGACCGGTACCGCCCAAACCAGGTTCTTCAGCACCCAACCGCCCAGCCAATCACCGTCAAACCCGCCGTGCTGCATGAACAGCAGGGCGAAGATCACAAACGGGAAGGCGGTGCCGTCGTTCAAGCCTGCTTCACCGGACAGCCCGAAGCGCAGCGCGTCATAATCCTGGGCGTTATTGACCTGCACCAGTCCCGCCAGCACCGGATCGGTCGGTGCCAGGATCGCCCCCACCAGCAGCGACACGCCCCACGACATTGCAAACAGGTAGTGCAGCGCCAGGCAGAGGCCAAGGATGGTCAGCAGCATCACCGGCCCGGCCATGCCAAATGCGATGCGCCAGAGCCGGTGTTTGAGCGGCAGACGCAGCTTTAAACCGCTGACGAACAGCGAAAACAGCACCGCGACTTCGGTCAGGTGCTCCATCCAGCGCGCGGAATGCTTGATATCCAGGTGCAACAGGTCGACGCCCAGCGGGCCGATCCCTACGCCCAGGAGCAGGCACACCGCCGAGGTCGTGACCGGCATCCAGCGCAGGTAAGAGGAGGTGAGGGCAAGTGTGAGCAATACGGCGCCCAGTACGGCCATCCATAGAATAAAAGTCATCGGACATCTACCGGGCCGTGGTCTGTCCTGGTTTGAGAGCAAGCGTCGCGTGCAGGTTCAATGTGATTGCGCCCACGCCGATTTCACGGACCCTCTAAGCGCTCCAGCAACAGGCGCTCCAAGGTTTCCACCGGCAAGGGCCGGCTGAACAGGTACCCCTGGATCTGATCGCAGCCGGCCTCTTTCAAAAACGCCAACTGCGCCTGGGTTTCCACGCCTTCGGCCACCACCCGCAGGTTGAGACTGTGGGCCAGTTCAATGATGGTGCGGGTGATCGCCGCATCCTGCGGGTTGCTGGTGACTTCGCGGATAAACGCGATGTCGATCTTCAGCGTGTCGATGGGAAACCGCCGCAGGTACGCCAGGCTCGAGTAGCCGGTGCCGAAGTCGTCAATGGAGATTTTCACGCCCATGGTGTGCAAGCGTTGCAGGCTGGCGATGGTGTGCTGGGTGTTTTCCATCAACGAGCCTTCCGTCAGTTCCACTTCCAGCCAGTGCGGCTCGACCTGGTGTTGCTTGAGCAAGTGCGCGATATCGGCAATCAGGTCGCCTTCGATCAACTGATGACCGGAGACGTTGACCGACACCTCCACCGGACCAATCGGCCCTTGTTGCCATTCGGCGATCTGTCGGCACACCTGTTCGATCACCCAGCGCCCCACGGGCACTATCAAACCCAGGCTTTCCAGGATGGGCACGAACACGGCCGGCGACACGGCGCCATAGTCCGGCCGTTCCCAGCGCAGCAAGGCCTCCAGGGCGCACAAGCGGCCGCTGGCGACTTCGACCTTGGGCTGGTAATGCAGGGTGAATTCATGGTGTTCGACGGCCTGGCGCAAGGCATTTTCCAAGTCTTGCCGGGCCAGGTCATGCACGTTCATGCCGGTAGGGCGTTGCGCCAGCTCGCGTGAATGGCTCACCCAGTCGCCGCGCGTCTTGAGCCGTAGCAGGTTACGTACCCGCAACCAGAGCTCGACACGCTCCACGGGTTTGCTGATGAATTCCTCGGCGCCGGCCTCCAGTCCGTTGACCCGTGCACTCGGTTCGCTGAGGGCCGACAACATGATGATCGGAATACCTGCCGTGGTTTCATCACCTTTCAACTGGCTGGCGACTTCGTAGCCGTCCATGCCTGGCATCATGATGTCCAGCAGGATCAGGTCCGGTGGCTGTTGCGCCACCAATTGCAGGGCTTCTTCGCCGCTGCCCGCCGTGAGGGTCTGGTAGCCCTCGTGTTGCAGCAAGGTTTCCAGGAGCTTGCGAACCTGAGGTTCATCATCAACGATCAACAGCGTCGCGGGTTGGCTGGCCATGGAGAGGACTCATATGAGGGGTTTGGTGTGCTGTTGCAGCAAGGTGTCGATCACCTGGTACAGCTCTTTGTAACGCAGCGGCTTGATGATGTAGGCGTCACAGCCGGCCAGCCGGGTTTTTTCACGGTCTTCTTTCATCGCCATGGCCGTCAGGGCGATCACCGGGATATGTGCGGTAAGCGGGTCACCCTTGAGCAGCGCGGTGGCGGCCAGGCCGTCCATGCCCGGCAACTGGATGTCCATCAGGATCAGCGCCGGTTGCTGTTCGCGGGCCAGGGTCAGGCCGGTTTCGGCATCGGGCGCCCACAGCACGGCGTGACCTGCATTCACGAGCAATAAGCGCGCCAGGCGCATATTGGCCTCATTGTCTTCAACGATCAGGATGTTGGCCATGCTGCCTCCGGGGCGCGGTGCAGCGGTAGCCAGGCCACAAAGCGTGCGCCACAGCCTTCGCGGCTGGCCACGGCGACGCTGCCGCCATGCAGGTCCGTCAATTGCTTGACCATCGCCAGCCCCAGGCCGGTGCCTTCGAATTTGCGCGCCAGGCTACTGTCGATCTGGCTGAATGCCTTGAACAACTTGCCCATGTCGTCCTCGGCAATCCCGATGCCCGTGTCGCTGACGCTCAACTCGAGGAACTGTTGGTGGGGGCTATCGGGCAAGGCAAAGCTGTACACCGGCCATTCGCCTGAAATCTGCCCGACCTGTTCGCGGGGCACCTGGCGCACCGTCAGCGTCACTGAGCTGCCGTGCTCGCTGAACTTTACGGCGTTGGCCAGCAGGTTGTAGACGATCTGTTTGGTCTTGCGCAGGTCCAACGCCAGGCAACCGAGGTCTTCGGGGCTTTCGAGTTTCAACTGGATGCGGTGCAGCGCGGCTTTTTCCCGCACGATCAGCAGGCTGTTGGCCAATAACCCCGCCAGCTCGACGGCTTCCAGCTCCAGCTCCATCATCCCGGCCTCGACCTTGGACAGGTCGAGGATGTCATTGATCAGCGACAGCAGGTGCTGGCCGCTGGTGAAAATGTCGCCGATGTATTCGCGTTGGGTGTCGCTCATTTCGCCGACTAGGCCATCCTTGAGCGCTTCGGAAAAACCGATCACCGCATTCAACGGCGTGCGCAGTTCATGGGACATGGTGGCGAGGAACTCGGACTTCATGTGGCTGGCGTGTTCCAGCTCCAGGTTCTTCTCTTCCAGCGCCCGCTCGAAGCCTTTGCGCTCGGCTTCTTCCTGCTTGCGCGCGGTGTTGTCGGTGCCGATCAACAGGTAGCCGATGATGGTGTCGTAGCGGTTGCGCAGGGCGGTCACCGAGACCATGGCCGACAGGCGACTGCCGTCCTTGCGGATATAGGTCAGCTCATAGATGTCTTCGATGCCACGCGAGGCCTTGAACACCAACGCTTCGAAACCCGGCGTGATCGGCGTGTCCAGCTCAAGGCTGAGGGCGGCGGCGCGGGTGATCAGTTCGACGGGGTCGGAGATGTCGGCAGGGGTGATGCGGTTGACCACATCGGCGGCGGCATAGCCGAGCATGCGTTCGGCGCCGACGTTGAAGATCTGGATGACGCCTTTCTCGTCGGTGGCGATGCTGGAAAAGTACGCGCTGTTGAAGATCGCGTCCTGCAGGGCGCCGGTCTTGAGCAGGGTTTTCTGCCGTTTGAACTCGACGATTTTTTCGGCCCGCGATTGGGGTTCGGGCGAGGTGCCAACAGCTGGTTTGTCCACTGCGTTGTTGTCCGTGCAGATAAGGCCCGGACGCGTCGTTGACACGGCCGCAGAGCATGCTCACAGAAAATCGCAGCAACGCGATGAGGAGGAGATGAGGTCCTTGGACGATAGCAGATACCGCACCCCGCGCGGTACGGATACACTCAAACGGATGTATGCCGACAAAGGGCTCGGGGCGCCCGCTCAGTGCTGTTCACCACGTCACGCTACTGGCGACCTGGGTACTTTTACCCAGATAAATGGCGCTGTGGAACCCTGAGGCACGGTTCAGCTCGCGGAGCGGGGCATTGGCTGTCGCGTCGACGGCATGCATTCGTTTGAATGCATTGGCGCGCGCTGTCGTCCTCAAGTGACGCATCAACGTGCCCCCCACAGTCGGTCATGACTGCGGGATTTCCAGCGTTGCTCTCAGCCCTCCGGCCGCCAGGTTTTCCAGGCGTACCTGGCCGCCGAGGCGCTGGGCGATGGTGTGTACGATGGTCAGGCCCAGGCCGGCGCCTTCGGCGTTGCCCCGGCTGTAAAACAGCTCGAAGAGGCGGTCACGCTCACTTTCTTCAATGCCGGGCCCTTGGTCATCCACAGTCAGCACGAAACGCTGTGGGACCTGGCACAACCTCACCGTAATGACCCCGTGTTCCGGAGAGAAATTCGCGGCATTGGTCACCAGGTTGGTCAGGGCGATGTTGATTGCGCCGGCATCGGTCGTCACGCGGTACGGCGCATCGTCCACGTCGAACACCAGCTCAAGGCCTTTGCTCAGCAGCCAGGGTGTCAGCTGGATCAGCGTTTCACGCACTGTCGTTGCCAGGTCGATGGTTTGTACGGATGGCTGTGTGGCGCTGGGTTCAAGGCGCGCCATGGTCAGCAATTGGTTGACCAGGCGGGTGGTGCGGTCGACGCCGGTGATCAGAAAAGCCAGGGACTCGCGGCGTTCGGTGTCTGTGCCGGCTTCCAGTAGGTTTTGCGCGTGCACCCGCAATACCGCCAGGGGCGTACGCATTTCGTGGGCGGCGTCGGCGATAAAGCGGCGCTCACGGCCGAGCATCTCCTGGATCTGCGCCAGCATGCGGTTCAATGCCGCCTGCATGGGCTCCAGCTCCGTGGGCAAGGGGGTCAGTTGCATCGGTTCCAGTGAGCCAGAGTGCCGCGCACGCAACGTGGCAGCCATATCGGCCAGCGGCTTGAGCCCCCAACCGATGGCCAGCCAGACCATCGCGGCCAGGATCAGACTACCCAGCACATTGGGCCACAGGGTATGCCGCACGATGCGTTGCACCAGGTCGGACCGTACATCGTCGCGTTCGCCCACCCAGATGCGCAGGCCATTGTCCTTGTCCTTGAGCACGAAGCCGCGCCATTGCCGACCATTGAGGTCGTTGATGTTGCTGTACCCCGGCTGTGCGGGCGGCTTCGAGAAGGAAGGGGCGCTGGCGGTAAACACCAGCAACTCACCCTGCGGGTTCCACACCTGAAAGGCGATTTTACTTTCATAAGGGTGCCCATCCACCTTGGGCATGGCTTCGCCCAAGGCTTTATTGAAGGCGCGATACAGGTCTGCCTGGTCTTTGCTGGCCAGCGGCATGCTCATGACGCCTTGGAGCAGCCGCGCGTTTTGCGCCAGTTGTGCGTCGTAGACTTCGGCAATTTCGTGATTGCTGTCATGCAGGTTCAGCACGCTGATCACCAGCAGCCCGGTGAGCAGCAGGCCAATAATAAGGGTCAGGGTTCGTCGCCGGATCGAAGTCATCGACGCTCCTCGACCAGGTAGCCCACACCTCGGACGGTGCGAATCAGTTCGCTGGAGAACTTCTTGCGCAGGTGATGGATGTGCACCTCCAGGGTGTTGCTTTCGGCTTCTTCGTTCCAGCCGTAGAGCAATTGCATCAACTGGTCACGGGTCATGACGCGGCCGGGCGGCGATAGCAGCTCGTGCAGCAGTTGATATTCCTTGGGGGTGAGAAGCACGGGGACACCGTGATAACTGACCTGCTGCGTGCTCGGGTCCAGGCAGATACCCGCGTGCTCGATTACCACCCGGGCACGCCCGGCGCTGCGGCGCAACAAGGCGCGCAGACGCGCCTTGAGTTCAGCCAGGTCGAACGGTTTGACCAAGTAGTCATCGGCGCCGGCATCGAGCCCGGCGATGCGGTCTTCGGTGGCGTCGCGCGCCGTGAGGATCAGCACCGGCACGGTCGCGCCACTGTCGCGCAGGCGACGCAGCACTTCCAGTCCGTCCATGCGTGGCAGGCCAAGGTCAAGCACCACGGCGTCAAAAGTTTCGCTGAGCAGGGCATGCAAGGCACTGTTGCCGTCTTGCAGCCAGTCGACGGTATACCCCTCACGCGCCAGTGCCTGGTGAATGCCTCCCCCCAATGCGTCGTCATCCTCGATCAGTAATAGGCGCACGCGGACTCCTGGTCAGTTGAGTTTTTTATGGATGTCGGCAAGTAGGCTTTCGATCTCTTTGCGCCGCCCGGCATCGGCGGTTTCCCGACCGGGTCGTGGCGCGGCCAGCAGGGCTTTTTGCAAAGCCTCACGCGCTTCGCCATAACGCTTTTGCCGGTACAGGTGGTCTCCCCAAAAGTACAGACTATCAATGCCCGCCGGGTTGAGTTGCAAGGCCTGTTTCAGTAACTGTTGCGCCTTGTCGGCATCGCCGAAGCCGATTGGCCAGCCGGGTACGCGGTCGTACAACGCCGCCAGGCTGGTGTAGGCGGAGCCTTGCAGTGCCTTCGGGTCCAGGGCGAGGGCTGTTTCCAGATCGACCTTGGCCCGCTTGACCTTGCTCAACGCACCGAGCCCGCCTTGGGCACCGGCCCAACTGCTGGTGACAATCCCCGACCAGATCCACGCCTCGGCGGTCTGTGGGCGGGCCTGGGTGAAAGCCGTCGTCTGGGCGGCCAGTTGTTCGAACGCTTGGGTACGTTGTTCCTCCGGCAGGTTGTATTGGATCTGTGCCCAGCGTGCCTGGATATCGTTCAGGCGCTGCTGGTCGGCGGTGTCCAGCGCCCAGGTGAAGGGGCTCAAGGCACAGAGCAGCAGCGCGGCAAGTAGTCGTTTCATGGTTTCAGGTCCTTTTTCACGGGTTTATCGATCAAGCGACGTACCAGCGGCAGCTGTTTACGTAACCCTCGGTCGACCAGGTTCGGCCACAGGCTGTTGAGGCGCACAAAGAAGCGCTCCGGCCAGCCCAGGTACAGGTCGCGACGTTCGTTGGCAATCGCCTGGATGACCGCGTGCGCCACCGTGTTCGGGTCGTCGACATTGGCCTTGAGCGCATCGTTCAAGGCCTGTGCCGCCGGGCTGTTCATCGTGGTGCGGGTCGCACGTGGCGCCACGTACAGCACGCCGACACGGGTGTCGGCCAGTTCCCGGCGCAAGGCTTCGGAAAAACCGCGCAAGGCGAACTTGGTGGCGCAGTAGGTGGCGTAGCCGGGGTAACCGATGGAGCCATAGGTCGAGCCGACATTCACGACCATGGCGCTCGGCGCTTGCTTGAGCAGCGGCAGCAGCAGCTTGGTCAGGCAGATGGGCGCGGTAATGTTGAGTGCCAGCATGCCGTTGATTTCGTTGTCGTCCAGCTGTTCCAGCATGGCAAAGTGGTTGATACCGGCGGCGTTGATCAGCAGGTTCACCCCCCCGATGGCTTCGGCGGCGGCCAGCACCTTACGGCGGTCAGCGAGGAAGGTCAGGTCGGCACCGACCCAGCACAGCTGCTGGGGGTAGCGCTCAAGCAAGCCCTCCAGCGGCACCCGATGACGGGCCACGGCCAGCACCCGCGCGCCGCTGGCGCACAGGGCGGTGGCAATTGCCAGGCCGATGCCACCGCTGGCGCCGGTCAACACCACGCGCGCATCAGACAGGCGCATCGGAAGCCTCCCCGAGGCGCGGCAGACTACGGAACATGTCGGTGTACAGGGCGTAGACCACCTTGGATGCGCGGATCACCGCGGCCTGGTCGTCGGGGTCTTCCAGGCTGTTCATCAAGCGTCGGTAGGTTTCCATGTGGCCGATGTCCAGGGCTCCGTGGGAGTTCAGGTAACTGAACGCCGTGTCAGGCAGATGCAAACGCTCACGGATACTGCCGGCCGCATGGGTGGCCAGGGCGATGCTGGTGCCTTCCAGCACATTGACCATGCCGAACAGGCCGACCGGGTTGTCACGGGCGATCAGGTCATAGAGGTAACTGACCATCAGCTCGATGGGCAAGCCAGGGCGCCCGTCACGCACGGCGTCCTGGTCACCGCCACAGGCGGCGATGTCATTGAGCACCCATTGTTCATGGCCATATTCATCCTCGATGTACTCACAGACGGCCTTGCGCAACCACTCCAGGCGCGACGGCAGGCGCGCACCGCAGGCCATCATCAACGGCACGGTATGCCGGACGTGGTAGTAAGCCTGAGTCAGGAACGCGCGATAGCTTTCCAGGCTGACCTTGCCCTCCAGGGCCTCCCGAATAATCGGCAAATTGAACAGTGCCTGGCGTTCCTGCTGGGTGGTTTCTTGAAGCGTGTCGAAAAAATTCACGATGAGGTTTCCTCGTTGAGTCGCGGGGCAAGTTGGGCTTGATACCGGGCGACGATAGCGTCGCGCCGTGGTCGACCATTGGCGGTGAGCAGGCCATTGGTTGCGGTAAAGGGTTCTGCCAGGCGTGTCCAGCGATGTACCTGGGCGTAGTCGGGCAAGCCGACGTTGGCCTGCGCCACGGCGGCGGCCAGTTGGCTGTCGCTGCAGTCGGCGCGATGAGGCCAGAGCAAGGCGTGGTTCTCCGGCAGCGCTTCGCCATAGACGAACGCCTGGGCGATGACGCCGTCCTGCGTCAACTCGGCCTCGACCCAATCGGGGTTGACGTTGCGTCCGTAGCTGGTGACGAATTGATGCTTCTTGCGGCCCTTGAGGTAAAGAAACCCGTCCGCGTCGAAGTCACCGAGATCGCCGGTGGGCCACCATTGTTCGGGCTGACCGGGCTGGCCCAGGTAGCCGAGCAGTGTCGAGCCCTTGATCAGCACCTCATCGTCTTCGGCCAAGCGAATTTCAACATGGGGCAACGGCCGCCCGACACTGCCTGGACGCTGCGCCCCGGGGGCGTTCAGGCATACCACAGAGGCACATTCCGAGAGCCCGTAACCTTCGTAGACCGGCATGCCCAGCCGGTGTGCGCGTTGCAGCAAGGCCTTGGACACACGGGCACCGCCGACGGCGGCAAATCGCAGGCCCTGGGGGCTGAATGCCTTTTGCTCGGCGGCGATCACCAGCATCAACAGCAATTGCGGAACCAGGATCAGGCTGTGGGGCTGGCGCGTCGCCAGGCACCCGAGCAACTGTGCGGCGTCTACCGCGCTGGCGCCCTGGATGCCCAGGCTCTTCTGGCTGGGCACACTCAGCGTGGCGCCGGCATACAGCGCCGCGTAGCAGCCGAGGTTTTCCAGCAAAATCGCAATGGGCAACAGCGCCAGGTGATGGCGCGGATCGGTGATGTGGCTCGCCTGGTGCAACTCGCGGGCGACCCGAAGCAGGCTGTCGGCGCTCAGGCAGACCCCCTTGGGCGTTCCGGTGGTGCCGGACGTGAACGTCACCTTGGCAGTGCCCGAAGGCATGGAAGGTCGGCCTTCAAAGCCGCGGCACCAGAAGTCGCCGGATTGACGGTAACCGCCGGCCAGCAATTCTGCCTCCAGGTAAGGCTCGGCGATCACCCGTTCGGCGTGACTCTGTTCAAGGCAGTGGATGCGCTGGGCCGGACTGAAGAACGGCGGGAGAGTCAGGCAAGTCAACCCTTCGAATAGCACCGCCAGGTCCCACAGCATTGCATCCACGCCGTTGTCCAGGGCCAGGGCCACGACCTTGACGCCCTCATCGCGCAGGCGCTCCTGTCGATACGCCACTTCGGCGAACAATGAGGTGTAGTCCATTTTCATCGCGTCACCCCACAGGGCGATGGCGCCATCGTTGCGTTCGGCATGGCCGCGCAGTACGGCGTGGAAGCGACAGGTTTCAGGCGACATGGCTGGTGTCCTCGATCGTGGTAGGCAACCCCAGGCGCGCGAACAGGCCCACGTTGCGCAAATGGACGAATCCGGCGCGGATATTGCCGACATGCACCCAGGGTTGGCTTTCGTAGTAACTGCCCCAGTGGTGGCGATCATCGCCCAGGCGCTGCGGGTCGGCCGCGCAGAGGGTGACGGGCTTTAAGCCGAGGCGGTGGAAGCTGTTGACCAGGCCGATATTGCCGGTGAACGCCACCCACTCCAGGCCCCCCATGGCGAGCAGCCAGGTAATGGCGATGATGCTCAGGCGCGCACTGCCGGTATCGCTGGCCGCGAGGTTGCCGACTTCGGCGATGGCGCTGCGCTCTACCGGGTGCTCAGCGGCAGCGCTGATCAGCGGCTCGACCGCATGGTCCAGATAACGCTCCAGGAACAACGGCTCAGCGCTCGCCAGGCGTACGCCGGCGACAGCACACAGGTCACCGTTGGCCGGGCTGACGCCGAATAGCTGCGGCATGAAATGGCGGATATCGGCCCCATGGGCGATGCGAAAACGCTGTTGGATAAACGCTTCGAAGTCAGGGCGCTGAGGGTCTTGGGGCAGGGCGCGAGCCAGGCGCAACGGTGCGCTGTCGGCCTGACCAAACAGCAACGGTAATGTCGTGTTCCAATCGATATCGGGCATTGGCGTTACGCCTCCCCAGTGAAGTTGGGAGGAGTATCAAAGGCATTTCTTAACGAAGTCTGAAGGTGGCGAAAATGACCGTTCTATCGATCTTCAGATTGCCTTAAGACTTGTCGGGCAGGGTGGCGCCGACTCTTCCCGGCCACGTAAGGCCGCCCTCCTGCACAAGGTGTGTTTCCCATGAGCGCCCCCCTGATCACGCAACGCTACGCAAGGCTATCGATGACGCTGCACTGGTTGATGCTGGCGCTGTTCGTCGGCGTCTATGGCTGCATTGAAATCAAAGGCCTACTGCCTCGCGGCCATGCGCTCAAGGGCGTGTTCCTGGGCGGCCACGCACTGTTCGGCATCGGGATTTTCCTGCTGGTCTGGCTGCGCCTGTGGGCGCGCCTGACGCCGCGGCCACCGATTGTGCCGCGCCCACCTGCCTGGCAGACGGGCGTATCGCACTTGATGCACATGGCGTTGTACGGCCTGATGATCGTTACGCCGCTACTGGCCTGGATGATGCTCAACGCCGCCGGCAAACCGCTGCCTTATCTGGAGTTCCCGTTGCCCTCGCTGGTGGCGCCTGACCCGGATCTGGCCAAGCAGTTCAAACACTGGCATGAGTGGCTGGGCAGTGCCGGTTACTGGTTGATCGGCCTGCACGCGGTAGCGGGGCTGTTCCACCATTACTGGGTACGGGACAACACCTTGCTGCGCATGTTGCCAAAACGTTAGAAATGCCGAAATAGCTAAAAAAGCGCTTGATGAAACGTTTCATCTTGCGACAAACGGCGCAAGCAAGCGCTTGCGTAAGCAAATGTATCTGATTAGAGTCGGTGGCAATCGGCTCTGATCCAAGGAGCGCGAATACAAAAATAATAAAATCCAGGAGCTCATAGATGAGCCTTGAACCCTTGCTTGAGATGCAGGGCATCAGCAAAACCTTCAACGGTTTGCGCGTGCTCAAGAATGTCGGCCTGAAGGTCTACCCCGGCGAAATCCACGCCTTGATGGGGGAGAACGGCGCCGGCAAGTCCACCCTGATGAAAATCCTCTCCGGCGCCTACCAAGCCGACCCTGGCGGTGAAATCCGCATTGGCGGTCAAACCATTCCCACCTTCGACCCTGCCACCGCCAAAGCCCTCGGCATCGCCGTGATCTACCAGGAACTGAGCCTGTGCCCCAACCTGAGCGTGGCCGAGAACATCTACCTGGGCCGCGAACTGCGGCGCGGTTGGACCATCGACCGCAAGGGCATGGAGGCCGGTTGCATCGAAGTGCTGCAACGCTTGGGCGCGGAGTTCACCCCGGCAACGCGGGTCAGCAGCCTGTCGATCGCCGAACGCCAACTGGTGGAAATCGCCCGCGCCTTGCACGCCCACGCCAAGATCCTGGTCATGGACGAACCGACCACGCCGTTGTCTTCCCGTGAGACCGACCGCCTGTTCGCGCTGATCAAACAGCTGCGCAGCCAGGGGTTGGCGATCATCTATATCAGCCACCGCATGGCCGAGATCTATGAGTTGTCGGACCGTGTGTCGGTGCTGCGTGACGGCCAATACATCGGCGAACTGACCCGCGAGGCGCTGTCGGCCGAAGTGCTGGTGAAAATGATGGTGGGGCGCGACCTGTCCGGCTTCTACAAGAAGGAACACGCGGCGTACAACCCCGGCAACGTGGTGATGCGTGTGCGCGACATGGCCGACGGCAAGCGTGTGCGCAACTGCAGTTTCGACCTGCATGCCGGGGAAGTGCTGGGCATTGCCGGCTTGGTCGGGGCAGGGCGCACCGAGCTGGCGCGCCTGATCTTCGCGGCCGACCCGCGCACCTCCGGCACGCTGGAAGTGGTCGGCAAGACCGTCACGCAACTGCGCACCCCGGCGGATGCCATTCGCGCAGGCGTCGTTTACCTCACCGAAGACCGCAAGGCCCAAGGCCTGTTCCTGGACATGAGCGTGGCCGACAACATTAACGTCTGCGCCTGCGTGCCGGATGCCCATGCCGGCGTACTGGATCGCGGGCATGCCGCGCAGCGCGCCACGGACGCGATCAAGTCGCTGTCGATCCGCGTGGCGTCGGGCAAGGTCAATGTCGGCGCCTTGTCCGGCGGCAATCAACAAAAGGTGCTGCTGGCGCGACTGCTGGAGGTCAAGCCGCATGTGCTGATCCTCGACGAGCCCACGCGCGGCGTGGACATCGGCTCCAAGTCCGAAATCTACCGCATCATCAATCAACTGGCCCAGGCCGGCGTTGGCATCGTGGTGATCTCCAGCGAACTGCCGGAAATCATCGGCACCTGCGACCGCGTGCTGATCATGCGCGAAGGCCAGTTGGTGGCTGAAGTCGGCGGCGCGTCAGGCCAGGTTATTTCCCAGGAACGTATTATTGACCTCGCCACCGGTGGCGATCAGGTGGTAGCCAATGGCTGAATTGAATGTTGCAACAATCGGTAAAGCTGAGCGCGCACGCGAACTGATGCGCACAGTGGGTATGTTGCCGGTGCTGATCCTGTTGCTGGTGGGCTTTGCCTTGGCCAGTGAGAACTTCCTGACGGTGCAGAACCTGTCGATCATTACCCAGCAGGCCTCGGTGAACGTGGTGCTGGCGGCGGGCATGACCTTTGTGATCCTCACGGCGGGGATCGATCTGTCGGTGGGCGCGATCCTGGCGGCGTCGGCTGTGGTGGCGTTGCAAGCGTCAATGTCGCCGCAGTTCGGCATGTTCGGGATCGCCGCCGGTATCGGCTTCGGGCTGCTACTCGGGTTGGTCAACGGCGGGTTGATCGCCTTCATGCGCTTGCCGCCGTTTATCGTCACCCTCGGTGCGTTGACCGCCATGCGCGGCCTGGCTCGCCTGCTAGCGGACGACAAGACCGTCTTCAACCCGGACCTGCCGTTTGCCTTTATCGGCAATGATTCGATCCTCGGTGTGCCCTGGCTGGTGGTGATCGCCGTGGCGGTGGTGGCGCTGTCGTGGTTCATCCTGCGCCGCACGGTGATGGGCGTGCAGATCTATTCGGTGGGCGGCAACCCTGAAGCGGCGCGGTTGTCGGGGATCAAGGTGTGGAAGGTGCTGCTGTTTGTCTACGCCATGTCCGGCGCCTTGGCCGGGCTGGGCGCGGTGATGAGCGCGTCGCGCCTGTTCGCCGCCAACGGCCTGCAACTGGGGCAATCCTATGAGCTGGATGCGATCGCCGCGGTGATCCTCGGCGGCACCAGCTTTACCGGCGGCGTCGGCACCATCGGCGGCACGCTGATCGGTGCGCTGATCATCGCGGTACTCACCAACGGTTTGGTGTTGCTGGGCGTCTCGGACATCTGGCAGTACATCATCAAGGGCATCGTGATCATTGGCGCCGTGGCGCTGGATCGTTATCGCCAGTCCGGTGCGCGGACCTGATTTCACTCATACAACAATCACAAGAGAGACCCGCATGAACCTTAAACGCATGTTTCCCGTCATTGCCTTGGCTGCCCTGATGTCCCACGTCGTCGAGGCCCGAGAGTTGAAAGCGCTCGGCATCAGCATGGGCTCACTGGGCAACCCGTATTTCGTGACCCTGGCCGACGGCGCGACCGCCAGGGCCAAGGAATTGAACCCCAACGTCAAGGTCACCTCGGTGTCCGCCGACTATGACCTGAGCAAACAGTTTTCGCAGATCGATAACTTCATCTCCTCCAAGGTCGACCTGATCCTGATCAACGCCGTCGACCCGTCCGCCATGGCCTCGGCGATCAAGAAAGCCCGCGACGCCGGCATCGTCGTGGTCGCCGTGGACGTGGACGCCAAGGGCGTGAACGCCACCGTGCAGACCGACAACGTCGAAGCCGGCAAGCTGGCCTGCCAGTACCTGGTGGACAAGCTGGCCGGCAAGGGCAATGTGATTATCCAGAACGGCCCGCAAGTCACCGCCGTGACTGACCGGGTCAAAGGCTGCAAGTCCGCACTGGCGGCCGCGCCGGAGATCAAGGTGCTGTCCGATGACCAGGACGGCAAGGGTTCCCGCGAAGGCGGCCTGAACGTGATGCAGGGCTATCTCACGCGCTTCCCGAAAATCGACGGACTGTTCGCGATCAACGACCCGCAAGCCATCGGCAGCGACCTGGCGGCCAAGCAGCTCAAGCGCAGCGGCATCATCATCACCTCGGTGGACGGTGCGCCGGATATCGAGAACGCGCTGAAGACCGACACGCAGATCCAGGCATCGGCCAGCCAGGACCCCTGGGCCATGGCGCAAACCGCAGTGAACGTGGGCAATGACATTCTCAACGACAAAGCCCCTGCCGAAGCGATTACCCTGCTCACGCCAAAACTGATTACCCGCGACAACGTCGCTACCTACAGTGGTTGGTCGAGCAAACATTGATCCAGTGAGAGGAACTGCACCGTGGTGACCATGGATGACGTGGCAAGCCGGGCAGGGGTGTCGACGTCGACCGTGTCACACGTGTTGAACGGCACCCGCAAAGTCAGCCCGGCCACGGTGCAGGCGGTGCAGCACGCGATCCAGGCGTTGGGGTACATCCCCAACACCCTGGCGCGCTCGCTGGCCCGCTCCAGTACCAACACCATCGGCGTGGCGATTTCTGCACTGTCCAACCATTACTTCAGCGAAACCGTGCACGCGATTGAAACCGAGTGCGCCAAGCACGGCTTCATGATGCTGTTTGTCGACACCCACGACGACCCGGAGCAGGAATTGCGGGTGGTCACGGCGCTGCATCATCGGCGGGTCGACGGGATTGTGCTGGCGCCGTCAAACGGCTCCAAGGCCCTGGCGTACCTGCGAGCCAACGAGATTCCCGCGGTGCTGGTGGACCGCATGATGAGCGAGCACTTCGACCAGGTCGGGGTGGAGAATGCCCAGCCGACCCAGGCCCTGGTTGAGCACCTGATTGCCCATGGTCACCGTCGGATCGGCTTTATCGCCGGGCGCGAGGGGTTCAGCACCACCGACGAGCGCGTTGCCGGGTATCGGGCTGCGCTGCAGGCGGCGGGGCTGGCGTTTGATCCGCAACTGCTGGTCAACGGCGGCTCCAATACTGAGCCCGCCCGGCAAGCCACGGTGCGGCTGCTCGGCCTGGCGGCGCCGCCCACGGCGATCATGGCCGGTAACAACCTGATGACGCTCGGCGCCATGCAGGCCCTGCGTGACGCGCAGATCGACGTGCCGTCACAGATGGCCCTGGTGGGCTTTGATGATTTCGACTGGGCGGATTTTTTCGTGCCGCGCCTGACCTTGATCGCTCAGCCGGTCCAGGCACTCGGCGCCCAGGCGGTAAACCTGCTGTTGCAACGCATGGCGTGTCCCACCGCACCGCCCCACAGCGTGCGCCTGGCGCCGACCTTGCAATGGCGTAATTCATGTGGCTGTGATTGATTGGAAGACCTGCATATGAGCCGTCCCGTTTCCCTCGGCATCGACCTCGGCACCTCGGAACTCAAGGCCATCCTGATGGACCTCGACGGGCAGGTGCTGGCCCACGCCGGCGTGCGCCTGAGTGTGTCGCGGCGCCATAGCGGCTGGTCCGAGCAGGCGCCGGAAGACTGGTGGCAGGCGTGTTTACAGGCGCTGACCGAGTTGCGTGGGCATGCGGCGTTTGCCCACGTGGCCTGTATCGGCCTGTCCGGGCAGATGCACGGCGCGGTATTGCTGGGGGCTGACAACCGCGTGTTGTACCCGGCGATCCTGTGGGATGACTCCCGCGCCATCGCCGAGGCCGAGCAACTGGGCGCGACGTTCGCGGACGTGACCGGCAGCTTGCCGATGGCCGGGCTGACCGCGCCGAAACTGCTGTGGCTGCAACAGCATGAGCCAGCGGTGTTCAAGGCCATCGACTGCGTGTTGTCACCCAAGGATTACCTGCGTTTGCGCTTGAGTGGCGAGCGTATCAGCGAAATGTCCGACGCTGCAGGTACGTTGTGGCTGGATGTGGCACGGCGTGAGTGGTTCGTCCCGATGCTGCGAGCAACAGGCCTCACGCTTGAGCAGATGCCCAGGTTGGTGGAAGGCGGTGCCGCCAGCGCTGGGTTAAACGTGGACGGACTGGGCTTGCCTGCTTCGGTCGTTATCGCCGGCGGCGGTGGCGATAACCCGGTGGCGGCGGTGGGTATCGGTGCAATCAATGCAGGGGACGGGTTTATCACCCTGGGCACCAGCGCGGCCATCGTCGCCATCACCGACCACGCCGCCGGCAACCCGGCCAGCGCGGTACACAGCTTCTGCCATGCACTGCCGGACCGCTGGTACACCATGGGCGCGATGCTCGCCGGCGCCAGTTGCCTGCGCTGGGTGACGCGCCTGACGGGCATGCCGGATGAACAAACACTGTTGGATCAGGTGCAGGCGCAATTGCCGATGGGGCGCCCGGTGCCCCTGGACACGCCCTTGTTCCTGCCTTACCTCGCCGGTGAACGCACGCCGCATAACGACCCGTTATTGCGCGGTGGCTTTATGAGCCTTGGCCATGACTGCACGCCAGCCATGCTGGGTTATGCGGTGATGGAAGGGGTGGGGTTTGGTTTGCTGGATGCGTTGCACGCGGTGGAGTCCGCCGGGGCCAACTTCGGCGCCTGCGCCCTGGTCGGCGGCGGCGCGCGGAGTGAATATTGGGCGCAGTTGTTGGCCAATATCCTGCAGCGGGAGGTCTTCACCTTGCACGGCAGTGAGTTGAGTGCCTGCATTGGTGCGGCCAAGTTGGGGTTTATGGCGATTGGGCAGGGTGAGCCATTATTAGCGGCAGGGATGTCTGTCAAGGCGCGCTATAAGCCGGACAGCGCGCTAGAAGTGAATCTGCACGCCCGTTATAGCATGTTCCAAGGCTTACTTCCGGCAGCTCAGGGATTGAGCCCCGCGAGCATGGAGGCTACAGGGGCTTCGTCAAGCCAATATTAATCATGGCCAAAACGACGATACAGGTCGCACTGGTGCCCAAGAGGATGAAGTAATGCTTGAAGAACTTTCGGTTGCTACCTATAAGCGGCGCGAATGCCCAGAATGCCGCCATGAATAGCATTTCTGTGGTTGATAGCGTTTGTTGGCTGTTGTTTAGGTAGAACGGGGCAATCAGGAGTACACAGGCGGTGAATGCTATCGCGGCCCTCGTCCCTGCTGCTTCTGCCTTGTTTGTCCAGTCCGTTCCGGCAATCATCGATCTGAACCAACAAGCCAATATAATCAGCATCGACAGTAAAAAGTCCATGGAGCTTTTTGTGAGATGAATATCTGCCAGTGAGAACAGCTCCGTCACCGGATCCCTGATCCACAATTGGTAGACGCTCAGCGTGTCTCTGAATATCCCCCTCCACTTGACGATGCCATCCGACAACGATGCCAGTGAGTTGACCATCGCAATAATCGGAATGACTGAGTAAACCTTAAAAAGTGAATTGCCTGTCTTCATATGACTGAGCATTTCGTCCCAATCTTCTTTTAAACTCATACTACGTCCCTAGAATACCTGTCTCGAAAAGATAGCAAATAGCCACAACTGGATCTATCTGACTGAACCCGCAACGGATCACATCAGGCCCATATGTCGCGATGCTGCGCACTTCAGCGACTAGTCACACAGCGGCGGCAAGCGCCGTTTCACCGGGGTTTTCTTGACGATCGCCGTGTTGGTTTCGGCATACGCGTTGATCCGGTCGAGCAAACTGTCGAGATGGTCCATGGTGCGCACGTGCAACCGTGCGATGAAGCAGTCTTCGCCCGTGACCTTGTCGCACTCGGTGAATTCGGGGATGGCCTGGATCTGGCGCTCCACCTCCTGCAATTTGCCCGGCAACGGGCGGATGCGCACGATGGCTTGCAGCAGGTAGCCAAAGTGCTTGGGGTCGATGTCGACGGTGTAGTGGGTGAGCACGCCGCGCTCTTCCAGGCGGCGCAGGCGTTCGCCAACGCTGGGTGACGACAGCCCGGTGATGCCCGCCAGGGCCTTGAGGGACAGGCGCGAGTCGTCCATCAAGGCGGCGATCAGTTGCTGGTCGATGGTGTCGATCATGGTATTTGCCTAATAAGAAAAGGTGATCTGGCGGTTTTGCCTTTTTTAGTCGCTGGAGCCACTGACCCGCAGATTGCCATACTTGAGCCTCACTTGAGGAGCCTCAATCATGGATACATCTATCCGTCGCGGGTCGTGGGAAATGGTCGCCGCCATGCTGATCTCGGGCACCATTGGCTGGTTTGTCTTGGTCTCCGGCGTGTCGGTGATCGAGGTGGTGTTCTGGCGCTGTGTCATCGGCGGCCTGACACTGTTGCTGGTGTGCGCACTGCTGGGCTACTTGCGCCTGGACCTGCTGAGTTGGGCCACGTTGGGCCTGGCGATGCTCAGCGGCGTGGCGATTGTCGGCAACTGGCTGCTGTTGTTCGAATCCTATTCCCGCGCGTCGATTGCCATCAGCACGGCGGTGTACAACGTGCAGCCGTTCTTGTTGGTGATGCTGGCAGCGCTGTTCCTGGGTGAAAAGATCACCGTGCAGAAATTGGCGTGGCTGAGCGTGGCGTTCCTGGGGATGCTGGCGATTGTCACCGCGCATGGCGATCAACAGACCGGCGACGATTACCTGGCAGGCATCGCATTGGCATTGGGCGCGGCCTTCCTGTACGCCATAGCGGCGCTGATCATCAAGCGTCTAAAAGAAGTGCCGCCGCATTTAATGGCGTTGATCCAGGTGACCACCGGCGCGCTGTTACTCGCGCCGAGGGTGCCTTGGCATAGCCTGCCGGACTCGACCAACGCCTGGACGGCAGTGGTGACGCTCGGCGTGGTGCACACCGGCTTGATGTATGTATTGCTGTACGGGGCGATCCAGAAGCTGCCCACGGCCATTACCGGCGCGCTGTCGTTTATCTACCCGATTGCGGCGATCTTCGTTGATTGGATCGCCTTCGGGCATCGCCTGGGCTGGCTGCAATGGCTGGGGGTGGTGGCCATTCTATTGGCGGCTGCAGGGTTGCAGCGGGGCTGGTGGTGGCCCCGCTCCCGCAGGGTTAGTGCGTGCCCTGAAAGATGATATTTTCCGGATTGAAATGCTCCACCACGCTGCCCGGCTGCGGTAGCCCGAGGATGTGCCCCTTGATCTTGCCTACCACGTGCATCTCGCAGGGTTTGCAGTCGAACTTCAGGGTCAGCACTTCGTCGCCGTGGATCAACTGCATCGGCGCGACCTTGGTCTTCACGCCCGTCACGCCCTTGGCCTGTTTAGGGCACAGGTTGAACGAGAAACGCAGGCAGTGCTTGGTAATCATCACCGGGACTTCGCCGGTTTCTTCGTGGGCTTCGAAGGCGGCGTCGATCAGCTTCACACCGTGCCGGTGGTAGAAATCACGGGCTTTCTGGTTGTAGACGTTAGCCAGGAACGACAGGTGCGCATCCGGGTAGACCGGCGGCGGCGAGGTTTCGGCCTTGCGGCCACCGCGTGGGTGAGCGGCGATGCGAGCGGTGGTCAGCGCCTCGATCACTTCGCGGCGCAGGGCCTTGAGCTGCGAATTGGGGATGAAGAACGCCTGCGGCGCATCCAGCTGAATGTGGGTCGCGTGGTACTCGGTAGTGCCCAGTTGGCCGAGCAGGTCACGCAGGGTGTCCAGCGCCTGTTCCGGCTTGTTGGCCACACCAAACGGGCCGGGCAGGGTGACGCTGGCGCTGATGCCTTCTTCACTGGTGGCGATGACTTCAAGCTGCTCTTCACGCAAACGAGCAACCCAAGACAGGCCGATACGGCGCTCGGACGAGGTCTTCAACAGCGCCTGTTGCCAGTTGTGATCGAGGTTGCGGTTCAGCGGGTGGTTCGGGCGCAGTTGATGCAGGCCGGCCGGCATTTCATTCGGCTCGACGCGGTAGCGGTAGCGCTTCTCGCCGTCTTCCTCGAACTCACCTTTAGGCTCGGCGATGTTGGCGCGGAAACCCACCACTTCGCGCTTGACCAGCACATTCAGGCCGTCGCCATTGGACAGCGGCTCATGGGTGACCACTTGCAGGTCGCGCTTGCCGGCTTTTTCCACCACGCCCACCGGCAGGCCGGTGAAGGTCGGGGTGTCGAAGGCGCCGATGTCGATCTTGCGGTCACTGACGAAATAGTCGGTGCTGCCACGGTGGAAGGTTTTTTCCGGGTCGGGCAGGAAGAAGTGCGCCGTGCGGCCGCTTGAAGCACGGGCCAGGTCCGGGCGGTCTTCGAGAATCTCGTCGAGGCGCTGACGGTAATAGGCGGTGATGTTCTTCACATAGCCCATGTCCTTGTAGCGGCCTTCGATCTTGAACGAACGCACGCCGGCTTCGACCAGGGCGCGCAGGTTGGCGCTCTGGTTGTTGTCTTTCATCGACAGCAGGTGCTTTTCAAAGGCCACGACGCGGCCCTGGTCATCTTTCAAGGTGTACGGCAGGCGGCAGGCCTGGGAGCAATCGCCACGGTTGGCGCTGCGGCCGTTCTGCGCGTGCGAGATGTTGCACTGGCCGGAGAATGCCACGCACAGGGCGCCGTGGATGAAGAACTCAACGGCGGCCTCGGTTTCGTCGGCAATGGCGCGGATCTCTTGCAGGTTCAGCTCACGGGCCAATACCAACTGCGAGAAACCGGCCTGGTCGAGAAACTTGGCGCGGGCGAGGGTGCGAATGTCGGTCTGGGTGCTGGCGTGCAGCTCGATGGGCGGTATATCCAGCTCCATCACGCCCAGGTCTTGCACGATCAACGCGTCGACACCGGCGTCGTAGAGCTGATGAATCAACTTGCGCGCGGGTTCCAGTTCGTTGTCGTGCAGGATGGTGTTGATGGTGGTGAAGACGCGGGCGTGGTAACGGCGGGCGAATTCCACCAGGGAAGCGATGTCGCTCACGTCGTTACAGGCGTTATGGCGGGCGCCGAAGCTAGGCCCGCCAATGTAGATGGCGTCGGCGCCGTGCAAAATGGCCTCGCGTGCGATGGCGACATCGCGGGCAGGGCTGAGCAATTCCAGGTGGTGCTTGGGCAAGGACATAGTTTTTTTAGTCAGGCTTGTCACGGTCGAGGCGGGCATTGTAGCGATGAAAACCCCTACAAGCATCCGCGCATTGTCCGATTGTGACCGCTGGTGGAGCCTGACTCAGGCTTTGGCAGCCATCGCGGTGACTTCCACGCGCATACCCTCTACCGCCAACGCGGCCACGCCAACTGCCGCACGCACCGGCCAGGGCTTGGCGAAGAAGCGTTTGTAGACCTCGTTGAAAGCGGCGCGGTCGGCCATGTCCGTCAGATAAATGGTCAGGTGCATCACCCGGTCCATGCCGCTGCCGGCCTTTTCCAGGGCGACTTTCAGGGCTTGAAGGGTGCATTCGCTCTGCTGGGTGATGTCGCCCAGTTCCAGGCTGCCGTCGGCGCGGGTCGGGATCTGGGTGGACACCAGGATGCCGTTGAAGCCGATCACGTCGGAAGAAATCGAATCGGCATCCGGGTCCGGGGTGTAGTGCAGGTCGTGGTTGGCCATGGGCGCCTCTCGTTGGCAGGTTCAGAAAGGCGCCATGGTCCCCGAAAATGACGGAGGGGGCAAACTACACCCAGCGGCGGAACAGTACGCTCGCATTCACACCGCCAAAGCCGAAGCCATTGGACAGCGCGTACTCAATCGGCATTGGCCGGGCTTGACCACGCAGCAGGTCCAGACCGTCAGCAAGGGCGTCGGGGTTTTCCAGGTTGAGCGTCACCGGAGCCACTTGGTCGCGCAGGGCGAGTACGGTGAAGATGGCTTCGATCCCGCCCGCCGCTCCGAGCAGGTGGCCGGTGGCGGATTTGGTCGAACTGATCGCCAGGCTGCCGCCCGTACCGAAGACCGTTCTGATTGCGGCCAACTCACCTTTGTCACCCACCGGGGTCGAGGTGGCGTGGGCGTTCAAGTACTGCACCTGATCCGCATTGATACCGGCCTGACGCAAGGCCTGCACCATCGCGCGTTGCGCACCGTCGCCGTCTTCCGGGCCCGCGGTCATGTGATAGGCATCGGCGCTGGTGCCGTATCCGACCAACTCTGCAATGGGTTGCGCGCCCCGCGCCAGGGCGTGCTCCAGCGCTTCGATGACGAGAATACCGGCGCCTTCACCCATGACGAAACCGTCGCGTGCCTGGTCGAAAGGGCGGGAGGCGCGTTCGGGCGTGTCATTGAAGTCGCTGGACAATGCCCGCGCCGCCGCAAAACCGGCGAGGCTGACCCGATGGATCGCCGCTTCGGCACCGCCACACACCGCCACATCGACTTCACCGGCGCGAATCATGCGCGCGGCGTCGCCGATGGCCTGTACACCGGCAGCACAGGCGGTGACCGGTGCACCCAACGGGCCTTTCAACCCGTAGTTGATCGACACATGCCCGGCGGCCATGTTGCTCAGGAAGGAGGGGATGGTAAACGGTGACAAACGCCGTGGGCCTTTGCTGTCGGTGGTACGCACCGCATCGGCGATCGCTGGGAAACCGCCCACGCCTGAGGCAATGATGGTGGCCGTGCGCGCCTGCTGTTCGGGCGTCTCAGGCGTCCAGCCTGCTTGCTTCAAGGCTTCATCCGCCGCCGCCAGGGCGAACAGGATAAAGCGGTCCATTTTGCGCTGTTCCTTGGCCGCCAGCAGCCGATCGGGGTCAAACCCGGCTTCGGGGTCTTGCAGCACGCTCTGGACCTGGCCACCGATGCTCACGGCCAAGTCTCCGATCAACGCTTGCGGCAAGCGACGAATGCCCGACTGCCCGGCCAACAGGCGTCGCCAGGTTGTCTCCACGTCAGCGCCCAATGGCGTCAGCGCGCCCATGCCTGTCACAACGATGCGTTTACTCATGATCAATCGACTCCGGTTGCGTTGAGGGTACAGACCCTATGGACGTCACTATCATCATGAAAGTAACATGGCATCACACACCTTTGCACTGAACGATAGGAACTTCCATGCAACGCAAATCCCTGACTCGCGACGAATGCCCCATCGCCCGTAGCCTTGAGCGGGTAGGGGAGTGGTGGAGCATTTTGATCATGCGCGACGCGCTGCAGGGCTTACGCCGTTTCGATGAGTTCTCACGCAGCCTGGGCATCGCGCCCAATATGTTGACGCGCCGCCTTAATGCGCTGGTGGAGGCCGGCATGCTGGAGCGTCGGCCTTACAGCGAGCGGCCGCCGCGCGACGAGTATGTGCCGACGGCCAAGGGTGAGGACTTTCGTATGGTGCTGATGTCGCTGGTGGCCTGGGGTAATCGGCACTATGCCGAGGAAGGCACCAGTGTCGAGTTGGTGGAGCGGGGTACCGGGCGTCCGCTGCAGCCGATATTGGCGAGCGAACAGGGGCATATCGTGTCGTTGGAGAACTGCGTTTTGCAGGCCGGCCCGGCCGCCAGCGACGGCATGCGCGAGCGTTTGGCGTCGCTCGCCGCAAAGCCTTGAATCACGCGGTTTCCAGCAATAATTTGGCGCCAGAAAATAAACATTTTTGCCGCATAAAGTCGTGTATTTCTCAGCCGATAGCCAATGAAGAAACCAGTTTTTCCGCACGGCTGAGGGCACGTCATGTTCAACACAACACTCAAGACAGAACTGGCGGCCAGGACGGCCGAAGCCACTGAATACAAAGGACTGATAGCTGCACTGGAACGCTCCATGGCCGTGGTCGAATTCGACCTCAACGGCAAGGTGCTGCGGGCCAACGACAACTTCCTCAAGACCCTCGGTTATCGCGCCGATCAATTGGCCGGCAAGTCCCACCGTGACTTCTGCCTGCCAGAGCTGACCAGCAGCCCGGCCTACAGCCAGTTCTGGACTGACCTGAAGGCTGGCAGGTTTGTGTCAGGCACCTTCAAACGGGTGGACGCCAACGGCAAGACCGTCTGGCTGGAGGCCAGTTACAACCCGGTGCTGGATGAGCGTGGCCAGGTACTGAAAGTGGTCAAGTACGCCTTGGACGTCACCGCCAAAGTCGAGCAAGAGGCGGCGACCCGCAGCAAACTGGCCGCGCTGGACCGAGCAATGGCAGTGATCGAATTTGATTTGAGCGGCCAGGTGCTGGACGCCAATGCAAACTTCTTGAACGTCATGGGTTATGGGTTGGCAGAAATAAAAGGCAAGCACCATCGCCTGTTTTGCGAACCGGCGCTGATCAACAGCAACGAATACACAGACTTCTGGCGCCGCTTGAACAACGGCGAGTTCTTCACCGGGCAATTCAAGCGCCTGGGCAAGCATGGCCGGGTGGTGTGGCTGGAGGCGAGCTATAACCCGGTCTACGACGGCGACGGCAAGCTGGTCAAGATCGTCAAGTTTGCCAGCGACATCACCGAACGCGTGGAAAAGTTCGAGGAAGACTCTCGTGGTGCTTCCCGGGCCTACCATATCTCGTCCGAGACCGAGCGGTTTGCCGAACATGGCACCCAGGTGATCCAGGAGACCGCCACTGAAATGCGCCGCATCGCCGACAACATCGGTGCGTCTGCACGGCTGGTGGGACAGTTGGGCGACCGATCCGAGCAGATCACTGCCATCGTCAACACCATTCGCGGCATCGCCGACCAGACCAACCTGTTGGCACTCAACGCAGCCATCGAGGCCGCGCGAGCAGGTGACCAGGGGCGCGGCTTTGCGGTGGTGGCCGATGAAGTGCGGCAACTGGCCGGGCGGACCAGCCGCTCAACGGCAGAAATTGCCGAGATGATCGGGATGATTCTCTCGGAAACCCGCGATGCGGTGAGCAGCATGAGCTCGACCCAGGAAGGCGCACAACGCGGCGTCAACCTGGCCGACCAGGCAGGCTCGGTGATCCTGCAGATTCGCACCAGCACCCGTGATGCGGTGGAGGCGGTCAGCATGTTTGCATCGAAGCTGGATGAGTCAGACGTGATTCCCAAAACCGCAGTCGGCTGGGTGGGCTGATGTAGCGAGGGAGCTAGCTATAAGGGCGCAGCTGTCTTGCTATGAGGTGGCTTTCTGTGGCGAGGGAGCTTGCTCCCGCTGGGGCACGAAGCGGCCCCGTTCTAAAGGGACTGCTGCGCAGTCCAACGGGAGCAAGCTCCCTCGCCACACGGATAGTCGACGGTCAGCCGCAGCTCATTCAAATCGCCGAGGAGGGCAGTGATGGCTTCAACGTCATGTTCCCGAGGTTACCGGGTGGGCTGGATGACGTTTTCGATGAAGGCGTTATCGGAAAAGGAGGGGCATTGCACCCCTCGTTCCGGTTTGAATCTTACTCTTTGACGTCCATGAACTCTTCAGCCCAAGCCACGTAGTTTTCCGGCAAGGTGTACGTGTGGGTCAGTTCGGTAGCGCTCAGGTTATCGGTGCTATGGGTCAACTGGCGCTGAGCACGCAGGCTGTCGTAGGTCGCCTTGATCGCGGCAAAGTAGGCGCCGTGACCAGCAACCACTACACGCACACCGAGGCTGGCCAGACGTTTGGCGTCATTCAGTTTAGGGTTGCCATACGTCACCAGCATCAGCGGCACCGTCAGGTTCTCCGCGATCTGCTCGAGGTGCTCAAAATCAGCCACACCCACCATACAAATCCCATCGGCCCCGGCTTTCTGATAAGCCAAGGTACGCTCGATAACCGCTTCAGTCGGCAACACGCCAGCATTGGTGCGGGCAATGATCGACAGTTCTGGATCAACACGCGCTTCCAGCGCGGCGCGGACCTTGCCGATGCCTTCTTCAATGGAGATCAGGTCAGTGGATTTACGCCCGAACTGCGCAGGCAGCAGCGTGTCCTCAATGGTCAAGGCGGCCACACCGGCACGCTCAAGCTCCTCAACGGTGCGCATCACGTTAAGGGCATTGCCGTAGCCGTGGTCGGCGTCGGCAATGAACGGCAGTTGGGCAACGCGACCTATACGGGTGGCTTGTTCGACGAACTCACTCAGCGTGATCAGCGCGAAATCGGGTGCGGCCAATACCTGCAACGAGGCAACGGAGCCACCGAGGATGCCGACTTCGAAACCCAGGTCAGCGGCGATACGCGCCGACATCGGGTCAAAGACGGAAGCGGTTTCAACGCAGGTTGGGGTGGCAAGCAATTCACGGAATGTGCGGCGCAGGGCTGAGTGAGAAATCTTTGGCATGGGCTTTCCTGGTTCTGGTCATCGTCTTGTGACGATCAATGTCTATTCGTGGTGGTGCGAGATTAACATGCGGGCGAATAGGAGATGATGACGTTTCAGCATTAGGCGGGGCTGAGGTATGGAGTGTGGGTTTACGGTTGGAGGGTGGACAGGATCGGCGGGCAGGGCCCGCCAGGTGATCGGCGCCCGGGTTGGGCGCCTTTCTCTCATTTATGCCTGCTCTTGATACCCTTTGCGAAGTTTCTCCGCGATCAGCTTTTCTGCTTCACGCAAAGCACGTTCAGGGCTGTCGAGGGACTTGATCAGGGTCTGACCCTTGGTGCCGATACGGCCAAAATTCACCGTCACCTCGGCCTCCGCCACGCCAATACGCCAGAACTTGTTGGCGTTGCCGTCTCCAAAGGTGAATTCGCGCATCAAGGGTAGCGCTTCAGGGGTGATTGGCGGTTCGACCTCGATCTCGACAGTTTCCTCTGCCTGTTCCGGTTCTGGCAGCGCAGGGGCTTCCTCACCCCGTAGGAGAGTTTCGATGCGATTGAGCACGTCTTCCGGATCGCGCAGCCAGTCATGGCTGGGCACGTCGATGATCTTCCAACCGAAACTGCGCAGTACCGTCGGGCGGAAGATGTAACGCTCACGCACGTCAGCGGCAGCCGCGGTGTCGCCGTCCAGCAGCACGCCGAGGCTGAAGTGTTGGCCGCTGGCGTCACTGATCGCCAAGTCACAGCGGAACTGTGAACGCCCGACATATTCCTGGACCGAATGCCCGCGTTTGCGCAACGCGGCGGCGAGGGCACTGCGCAGGTGGTCCTTGGGCAGGCTGACGGCAAAGGACTGCTTGGCGCCGGGATTGAGGTTGGCGAGGATACCTTGGGAGCGCGGCGCATCCCCACTGGCACTGGCCTGCGCAAACTGCAGGAACGCGCGCAGTGCAGCGGCACCGTCGTTGTGAGTGTTGGTGATGGCCTCGGATTCGATGCTGGAGACGATCGCCATGCGCTTGCGGGCGCGACTGAAGATCACGTTAAGGCGTTTTTCCCCACCTCGCTGGTTGATCGGGCCGAAATTCATCAGCATCTTGCCGTTTGGTCCTGGCGCGTAGCAGATGCTCAGAATAATCACATCACGCTCGTCCCCCTGGACGTTCTCAAGGTTCTTGACGAACAGGCCATTGAATTGCCCGGCATCTTCACGCACGTACTCGCGCTCAAGACGCGTGGCAAAGGCCGAGTCGCTGCTGGCCAAGTCTTCCAGGGCCTGCTCGATGGCACCTTGCTGGGCCTCGGAAAACGCCACGATGCCCAGGCTCAGGCCGGTCTCGCGTTGCAGCAGCTCACGCACCAGATTGGCGATATAGCGTGCTTCGGCCAGATTGCTGCGGCTGAGGTAGACACCGTCGCTCATCTTCAAGAAGCTGATCGGGCTTTCCAGCAGCGTGTCGGCGCCCTGGACCACCGCCTGGGCATCCTTGGAGTCAAGGGCCGCGTGAGCCGGGGCAGGGCGCTCGATACGACGGTCAGGAATGGTGATCAGCCGCCCTTCGTAGAACGCTGCATTGGAGAAACTGATCAAGGCTTCGTGGCGACTGCGGTAGTGCCAGGCCAGGAGGGTCGCCGGCAAGTTACGTGCGGCTTGGCTCAGCAGGCTGTCGGCATCAAGGTTGATTGCGATCTGTTCTCCATCCTCCATGGCAATCAGTTCGTTATCGTCCTGGTCGCCGGCGCTGGAGAAGAAGTTGGTCGGTGGCAACTGCATCTCGTCACCCACCACAATCACCTGCTGCGCACGGCTCAGGGCCGGCACGGCTTCTTCGCTGGGGATCTGGCTGGCTTCGTCGAAAATCACCACGTCAAACAGGTCCGGCGTCAATGGCAGGGTGTCGGACACCGACAGCGGGCTCATCAACCAGATGGGCTTGAGGTCGTTGATCACCCGGCCACTGTCGCCACTCGCCATTTCACGAATAGAGCGATAGCGCATGGTCTTGCCCAACTCATGCTCCAGTTCACGACGGCCCTTGGCGTAGGCTTTCTTGAACTCACGGGCTTGGGCGTCCAGTTGAGTCACCGACATCGCCGATTGCTTCACATGCTCCAGAAAACGCTGGTGCAACGTAGCGCTGAGCACGTGAGCATTACTTTTGAGCAGGCTGCTTTCAGCCTGGCTGACCTGACGCGCAGCCACACTCAAGGCCGGGCCATCGAAGCGCGCCAGCTGAGGGTTGGCGCGGTACAGGCGAGTCAGGTTTTCCTGGGCAATCAAACCGTCCAGTGCGCGGTGCGCCAAGGCGTACTGTTGCACGACCGCCAAGCAGACAGGATCGGCCTGGTGCAACTCATTGAGCAGGGGCAGGGTGTCGGGCAGTTCGTCGAGTTCTTCGCGCAGATCGCGCAGGTATTCCGCCAACTCGCTCAAGCTCGGCGCCGGGTCGAACACACAATGTTGCGCGACCAGTTCGGCCAAGCGGGCCACCGGCTGGCGCAGGTTGGCTTCCTGGCGCACACCAGGCAGGGAATCCGGATTACCCCGGAGGCCTTCGACCCACTGACGCAACAGCGGTGATGTGCTCAGTTGCTGGAGCAGGGCTTGCAGGTTGCTCACGAACAGGTCGATATCCGGGATGCCATAGCGACCTTGCAGGCGTTGCTGCTCGACGTGCAGTTCGGCAGTGGCGCGGTGCTCGCCGGCCAGGCCGTCGAGCACACTGCGGAAACTGGGGCGAATCGCGTGTTGACTGAAGTCGTAGCGTCGTTGCACTTCACTGCGCAGCCGCCACCAGGCGGGTTGCAGCCAACGCAGCAGCGAGCCTTCTAACCGCTGTGCTAGGTCGAGGGCAGCCTGGGTATCCTGGGGCGCGAGTTTTTCACGCCAGTAGTGGGTCGATTCACGGGCGTTGTGTTGCTGTACGGTCAATGCCTGCAACGCCAGCTGTTCGGCGTGCAACGCTTGGGAGCCCGGCGAGCCTGGCTCCAGCAGGTCGAGGTGCGTTGCCAGGTTGGCGCTGGTCAGTTGTTCCGCGGCCTGGGTCAGTAAGCACGCATCCGCCAGGCGGGTGTCCCCAGACAGCAGGCCCGACGATGACTCCAGGAACGGCTCGACACTGTCCATCAGCCCACTGGCTTCATCCAGGAACGCCTTGAGTTGACCATATGCATGTTCGTGGGTAATCAGGCTTGAGGCCAAGTGGCTGAAAGGATGCCGTGCAAAACTGTCGAGGCCGAAACGTTCTTTGATCGTTTGATACACACGGCCGGTCAGCTCGCTTTGGGCCTGCCAATGACGCCATTCGGGCAAGCGCTCCAAGGCTTCGGGTGGCAGCTTTGCAGCAACGGGCGGCAGTTCAATCAGATGACGTACCAACTCGCGTACCGAGCATGCCAAGGACTCCGGCACCCCAGCCATTGCCTGTTCAAAACACTCTATCAAGCCCAGTTGTTGGCTCAGGCCAGCCAGCAGGGTGTCGCGCCGGGCTTGCAACTGCGGCGACTGCGCATCGCCGGCGATCCAACGCTCATAGCACTCGCGCAGGTTGCCCACGAAGGCTTTCTTATCAGTCTGTGAATCGTGGATCAGGCAGCACAACTCACCCAGTTCACTTTGTTGCAGGCGATGGAACACCACGTCCAGCGCCGCACGTTTTTCACAGACAAACAGCACCCGCAGGCCGCGACCTGCGTAGTCGGCGATCAGGTTGGTGATGGTCTGGGACTTGCCGGTGCCCGGCGGCCCCTGAATGATGAAGTTACGCCCGGTACGGGCCAGGCTGACGGCGGCATTCTGCGTAGCGTCGCCGGCGACCACGTTCCACTGTTCGGGCAACGGGATGGGGTCAGGGGACTGGACCTCGACGTCCCGAGGTTCGATGGAAAACATCCGGTCAAACGCTTCGTTCTGCGCCGGTTCGTCGATCAGCTGCGCATAGTCACGCACCAGCGACATCTTGCGATAGTTGAAGTTGGCCAGGGTCACCTGCGTCAGGTCGATGTCCCAGGCGTAGCGATGCCCCTGGTTCTCGGGCAGGGCGAAGGTACTGTTTTCGGCGCTGCTGGCGACCATCTGAGGGTGTTGATTGCGCAGCACGGGTTTGGCGCCTACGGCCAGGCGCAGCGGCAACTCACTGGGCAGTACCTTCTGCTGGAACAGTTGCAGGCCCAGCGGACGGAAATCTTCGCGGTCGTAGCTGAAATCCGGCTTGACCAAAGGCATCGCTGAACGCTGGCGAGCACGACGGCGCTGGAAGTGGTGCAGATGCTGCACGGCCTTCTGGTGGATCAGCTCGATTTGCGGTTTGCTTTGCAGGCGTAACTCGACGCCGGGCTCGGTCAGTTTGATCTGGCGCGCAATATCAGCATGGATGTCTTCCAGAGACGTCTTTTGCAGGTCGACGGTTTCCGGCAACTGGATATCGTAGAGCTGACGCAACTGATGACGCAGTACCGGGTTGAATTGCGCCTCGGTTTCGTCGCATTGCAACACGAACTGGTCACGCACACCTTTTTTGCGACTCAACTCCACTGGAAGCCAGAGCAGCGGGGTAACAATACGTTCTTCCGGCGTGTCCTTGAGGTTGTGCCAGCGCATGAAGGCCACCACCAGGCGCAAGTTGCTGAAGCCGAACTCGGCACGATCACGTCGAGTTTCTTGGATGATGCGCTCCAGCGACGCCTGCAACCAGGTCTGGTCTTCAAACCGCAGCCATTGCTGCAGTCCAACAGGCTTGCCGCTCAGCACTTGTTCGGAGAACCCGCCGAAGGTGGGTTGCCAGGTGCACAGCGCTTCGGGCCGGATACTTTCAATGCGCATCACCAACGGAACGCTGGCCACGGTCAAGTTGACGTTGGCCTGGGTTGGCCGGAAGTACAGCAGGCGATTGCGGCGCGAAAGGTCAAACAACCGGTTGCGCAGATGTTCCAGCACCACCGTGCGCCGCGACGCCGGGCCTTCGGCCTGGGCCAACACACGCTCGACATCCAGGCTGGCTGGCTGTTCGCGCCAAGACTCCAGGCGCCGCGCCAGCGAGCCCACATCCGTGGCGCGCTCATGGCGGTTCAGCTCAGTCATCTCAACGATCAGATTGGCCAACACCGGGTTGAGCCGACCATTAAGCTGGAACAGGTTGCGGCGGTGCCGGGCAAACGTCTTGAGGTCATTGATATCGGCGAAATCCAATCCGCATGCCAGGCACGCCAGCAATTGACCGAGCTGGAATATGTCGGTGATCTCATCGTGGTGCCCGAGGCGATGCTCCCAACTGTGCAGGTCCGGGAGGAATACCGGGTGGTCGATGGCTTGATGCAGGTCCTCCTGGACTTGCAGGTCGGTAATGGCCACGCCGCTTTCCGAGTCCCGGGTCAGGCGGACTTTGCCGACGACATTCAGCGCCGATTCCGGATTGGGCTGCACCTGCTTGATCGCTTCCAGCGCCAGCCGCGGCGGGACACCTTCAGGATTACGCAGTTGCAACGTGCGTTCCGGCCCTTGCAGCACATCGAGATAGCTGAGCTGGGCGACACGTCCCAGTTCATGCAGTTGTGCCACCTGACGCAGCAGTGGCAGCGCCAGGAACAACACATCGTCGATGGGTACGGCGGCGCCATCGTGGCTCTGCAGCAATTGAGTGAACGTGACGGGTTGGCTTACTGGGTCCATGTGTCGACCTCCGCTTTGAGCGCGCGAACGATCGGGTCGAGCTCACGTTTGGGTAGTTTGATATCGCGCTTGAGCACGCTGATAAAGTCATCGGCGCTGCCGAGTTTCTTGGCGGTGCGCGCGGCGTGCAGCAGGGCTTCATCCCGCAAGTCGCGGTCCACCAGACTCAGGTCGAGCATGACGAAGTGCAGGTATTCATGGATGCTGGTGTCGATACGCTCGGCATTCAGCGTCGTTAGGTCGAGTGGCGTTTCGTTGTCCTTCCAATCGGGAAAGAAACCGCGCACCTGATTGAGCACAACCTCTGATTGCAACACGGGGGAGCCGGTGAAATGGGCAATAAAGCTGCGGGTGAGGGCGGTCAACTCGACCTGGTCGATCACGTCCAGACGATTGAGCGACAACGGCCCGCGCAACCGCCGGTCCAGCCAGCTATCCGTATCCGGGAGTTGCCGCCACCAGCTGTCCACCGCCTGGGAGCGCAAAAACGTCTCCGGATGGGAAATGCCCTGGGACAGCTGCGCGTCCTTGCCATCCAGCTCTCGGGCCTGCTTCAAGTAGCTGGCGGCATCCACGCTGACAATCCCGGTGTGAATCTTGACCAGCGAGGTAATCGACGCTTCTGGCCCATTAGCCACGAGTGCCGCTCCGCGGTCGGCATAGATTTCGGTGTGCAAGCTATATAGACGTGCCGTCTGTTCCAGGCTGGACGGCGTATTCACATCGGCCATGGCGTGATTGAGAATTCGCTCTGCGGTGAGAAAGTCGCCACCGTGCTCCGACCATAACCGGTAATGAGCCAGCTCATGTCCCAGCAGCGCCAGCAACTCCTGGGCGTCCAGCCGCTCAAGAATCGGGCCGTAGAACACCACATGCACTTCACCGGCCAGGTAATACAGGCTCGCATTCATCGCGCCGTCGCCAGCCTGGTAAAGGGTGGCGGGTGCCTTGATCTGCAAACACTGTAATGCCGTTTCACAGGCCTGATAGGCCTGCGGATGGGTCTCGGGACTTAAGCGATAGGTGTCACGCAGCAATTGCGCACGTACATCCTGGGCGTGTTCCTGCTGAACGCCCAAGGACGAGGCCCAATCCCACACGACAGGTTCATGGGCTTTCAGGTAGTCGACCACGCGCTGGTGGTAAGGCAATGGCGTCAGGCTGCTGATATCCAGCGCGGGGGTACTCATCGTTCAAACGTCCTTGAGAGGATACGGCTCCATGCACCGCGTGGGCAGCAGAGACTGGGCTGGCATCCCGGTATCAGTGATCGGCAATAAACGCGGAGCATATCCGTTTCGCATGACTGCTGCACGGCGCGAGGGATTAATCCCATTCTGCAGGGTGTCTATAGTTGATGCACCCGCGCAGCGTCCCTTGGAGCCGTGCGCAACCCAGCCGAAGATTGAGGTGACCCGAATGAACAGCAAATCCACGCCGCACAGGATCCGTACCGACCCAATCGACGCCGAGTACTTTGAATACAGCAAAGCGGCCAATCCGATCAGCGCGAACTTGATCTCACGAATTCCCTATCAGAGCTTCCCAGCCTCGCTGTATGACAGCGGCCCCTCCAGGGTGGTGCCACTGGACCTCAGCGAAGCCTTGGGCTGCGAAGGCCCGGCGACTGGCCCTGGGCTGTGCGCGAACTTCATTCGGCTCAACGCCGGCGATACCCTCTACCTGCAGCCCAACGCGACGTCACAAGTGTTCTATGTGATCGCAGGGGAGGGCCGCGTGGTTCAGGGCGAGCATGCCATTCAATGGTCTAAAGGCTGCTTTATTGCGCTGCCGGGCCTGCAGGAGGCATGTCTCAGTGCAACGCAGGATGCTCGGTTTTACTATGTGCACGATGAGCCGCTATTGCGCTACCTGGGTGTGACGCGCAGCAGTGATCGCTTTGCGCCGACGCTCTACCCCGCAGACGTGGCGAACGCGAAACTGCGTGAAGCAGCCGACGACCCGCGTGCGCAGGACCGCAGTCGCATCAGTATCCTGCTGGGCAATCGCAACTTTCCACAGACACGCACGGTGACGCATGTGCTGTGGGCGATGTATGGGATTCTGCCAGCGGGATCGGTGCAAAAGCCCCATCGGCATCAATCGATTGCCTTGGATTTCATTATCGATTGCCCGGTAGGGTGTTACTCGTTGGTGGGTACTGAGCTGGATGTGGATGGGCAGATCCACAACCCGGTACGGGTTGACTGGTCACCTGGCCTGGCGTTTGTGACCCCGCCCGGTTACTGGCATGCGCACTTCAATGAGGCAGACACGGAGGCATTCCTGATCCCGATTCAAGATGCGGGGCTGCAAACGTACCTGCGGTCGTTGGATATTCGGTTCAGTTGAGTGGCTTAGGGTCAACGCGAATGAAACACTGCGCCGCTATCGAGAGGTTCAGGGTTTCCCAGGTCAGTGACTGGCTCCCGAGATTAAACAGCGCGCGGGCTAGCTGCCTGCCGGGTGGTTCTTTTTGGTCTCCTGAATAAACTGCCCCAACTCCTTGCTAGAGTGGCTGAATGAAAAATACCGCGACAGACAATGCCGACTGGGAACTGCTGAACCTTGAATGGCATCAAGGCTTCGCATTTATGGACGGTACGTTACTGGGTGATGGGCAGGTACCCGATGTGTACATCATGCTCACTCCTCAAGGCCTGCCGCCCGGCGAGACGGTGCAACGCGCCCTTGCCGGGCACTACCCGCCGTCCCCATTGCTTGCCGAACAGCCGGTGTGGCGGCATCGCAAAAACCCTGCGCTCCTGCGCGATGCGCGGCGCGATTACTATCTGCTTCCAGGCTACCAGGCGCGCTATGGCTACCATGCGCTTCATCGCCTGGCGTTTCGTTTCAACCACGGGCTGGAAAACCTGGGCCACCAATACTGGCGGGATGAAACCTGCGCCTATTGGTTTGACCATTACACGGTCGTGACAATTGCTGATGCGCGACACGAGCACCTTGCGCTACTGGAACCGTCACCCGCATCGGTGACCGCTGCCTCGGCGCTTTTCAGCGATGGGGTGACCGTCTTTCTGCAGGGGAAATTCATCGCCAACGCCACTGCCCAGGTGAGTTACTGCAATCATCCTGATTATCGAGTGATCGACAACAAAGTGTATCGGGGTTTCAAGCCCTTGCACCAAAAGGACGGCACGCCGCTGCCAATTGCCAATCCAGGCAACTTCCAAATGCTCGCGCGTCGCTGGGGCTCGGATGGCCAATCGATCATTGTGCAAGCGCAGCAAGGCTCAAGCATTGCCTACGAATACTTCTACCGTATCGACAATGCCGACCTTGCAACCTTCACCGTGCTCAATGAGCGTTATGCAAAAGACCGCCACCGCGCCTATTACCTGACCGGAAAAAACCTGCGTTATGTGGGTGAGTTCAATCTGCTCAGGTGCTGGCAACCGGCGTTTGATGAGTGCGGCCGCGTAGTCAGCGCCAGCGAACACGAAGACGAGTATTTCGCTGTAGACGACCAATTCGTCTACGCCGCCGGTACCCGCCTGCGCGGCGCTCACGGCCCGAGCTTTCGGCATTTGGGGTTGGGTTACTACCGCGATCAGCAGCACGCTTATTTGCGCAATAAACGCCTGGAGGTAGACGTAGAGAGTTTCGTGGTGGCCCAGCTCTATAAGGGGCCGCAGGATTACTCGCCTGTATTGGTAGGCGACAAGCATGGCCCACTGGGCTCCGGCGGCGTCGTCGATGCGGCCATGCGACAAGCATGGGCCGTGTTCTTCATCGCGCATCCGCACCTGCAAGACTATTGGTGGCACCGCCTGCAAGACAACGCACAGTCCCAGGAAGAAACCGTGCCCTTGCATGCCATCGGCCTCAATTTCGAGCTGGGCCGGCACGTGTATTTTCACGGGAGGCCAATCAGCGGGCTGGACGCGGCGAGTTTCAAGTTGCTCGATCGTCACCTGTGCGGCGATGCAAATGGCTTGTACCTGATCCCGTTTCATAACGCCGACACTCAAGTGCCCGAACGCTTCTCAATGGAGCCCGCTGAGCATTTTCGCGCATTGGGTTCGCCATACCTGACTGATGGTAAAACAGTGTTCTGCCAGCGGGTTTTCTATCATCCCCCCGAGCCCATTCGTAAGGCCGATGCGGCGACGTTCGAGTCATGCGGTCATGGCTGGGCCAAGGATAAACACGCGGTTTATTACTACGGCCAGGCCAAAAAACACCTGAGCCCTGCGGATACGCAAGTCATGGGTACTTATGCCTTCAGCCCTACGGCGATACTGTCGGAGGGCAAGTTGCTGGATGTGACGTTCACCCCAGACGAAGTGCGCGTGCCGCATCCCGACTTTTTACAACTGGGCACGCGCAAACTGTTCTGCCACCGACGCCCCCTCAGCGCGAAGCGCATAGACCTGGCCACGCTGGAGTTTCTGAGTGACCGCCATGCCCGCGACAAGCATCGGTTCTACCACTACGACGGTTATGCAACGCTGAGTGAAGTTGATGAGGCGCACTATCAGAAAGCGGGCAGCGGGGACTGACAAAGAGGATGGATGAACGGCAAGTAATCTTTAAAAGACCTGAAGTACGAAAAGCTTTTTTTGATATTAACCACGCATGCAGGAGCAATACGTGACTGACCTCAGCACATCCAATCGTCAGTTTTCCATGGAAGGGGCAACCCACCTGTACTCAAGCCTACCAACGATGCTGACGCCAGCGGATCTTTATAGTATTCAAGACCACCCGGCCCACAAAATAGCCCTGTCAGGCTGCAACATTTAGCTCATCGTTCGTCGACACCGTATTTACCTGAACCCGCAAGGTGTCAGGCGCGAAGGCCCGCGCGCAAAGCGTACTCTTAGCGAATGACACTGATCTGGGCGTGCTCTACGTGGGACAGGGGATCGGTAGAAAAAACTCGCGCAACGCCCATGATCGCTTACTGTCCCACACCAAGCTCCAGCAGATACTGGCCGAAACCATCACCCATGCGCCTGTATGTGAGGTGCTGCTGTTGCTGTATCGGTTTGAACATGGTCAGACACTCATCTGCAACGGTGGCGATTTCAACCTACAGGCACAGGCATCGGCGCAACAGGATAAGACCTACTTCAACCGTCTCACCAGTGTCAAGCTCGAACGCAAGGAGGCCGTCGCGCTGGCAGAGGCCGGGCTGATCAACTACTTCAAGCCGTATTACAACACATTGCTGAAAACGACCAACTTCGCCGCAAAGGATAAGCTCAAAGTATTGAAGCTATTAATGCTTTGGGATCTGGTTGAAAATCACGCAGAAGCTGGCAGGTTCAGCATTGAGCTGTGTGGTTTGTTCCGGAACTGGTCATTCATGGCCCTCCTGACAGCCTCAATGGTGAAGTTCGGACTTGGCTCTAAGGACGTGGGGCCTGTTCAGGGATTAGCGTGAGTCGCTATCGACACTGGCGCGGATCTTGTCTGCCAGCGCCATCAACGGCCCGGCGTAACACGTCACGACAGCATCGATAGACTGTGGTGTGGATAGGCTGATATTCAAAATATGGTCCTGATAGTTACGGATGCCGAGTGGGGTTGAAATAGCCACGACTTCGGCCTGCCAGGACGCAGCGCAATACCCTCGAAGTCGCACGCTTTCACAGGCTTCGGCAATCTCCGTTTCCAATACCGTCCACCTGGCATCGCAGCGTCTCGACTTGAAGTTCGCCATCAGCGCTTGCCGCTCTTTCGTGCCAATCGTCGCCAGGTAAGCGCGCCCCAGGGAAGTGAACTCCATGGGGACTCGCTGCCCGGTTTGTACGGTTCGTGGCGTGTTCTTGCGACTCAGGCGGATGGACTCCAAGTAAATCATCTCATCGCGGTCGGCGGCGGCCAGCCCGACATTCACGCCTAACGCGTGGGCTGCTTCGCGCATCAAGGGTGCGGCGATCTGCACCAGCGAACTGCTGTGGTACATGGCGTTGGCGAAGCAGAGGGTGGCGGGCGCGAGGCGATAAGCACTGTGTTGGCGGTCGTACACCAGCATGCCGCTGTGGATCAGCGTCTGGGTCAGGCGACTGATCGTGGACTTGGACAAACCTGTGCGTTCGCTGATGTCGCCATTCCCCAAGTACTCGGTGCCCGCGCGAAAGGCTCGCAGGATTTCAAGGCCGCGCTCCAGCGAACGGTTGATCGGCGCCTTGCCGGCACCCGGCGTATCAAACCCGTCGTCCTCTTTCATCGTGTTCCATCCAGTGGAATTGCCGGATTGTCAATCATGGGGAGCTCCATAGACTCGGGATCAGCGCAAGGCCCGGTATTCGGTCGACGGTTTCGTTGACTACGCTCAAGGAGCGCAGGAGCAGTCGCCTGGCATTGAGCTGGGAAAAAATCCTGCTGGAAACCCTGGAGGAGTTAGTGACCGTCGGGGCGTGGAAGGATGCCACGCTTTGGTTAGGGAGCGACGGCCAGGACAGCCTTGCGCGACCTGCACGGACGGCGGGCAGGACAGGGTCCCATTAGCCTGGAACCCTGCCCGTTACCACGTTATTTCATGTCCCTGGCCTGGATCCACAGCACCGCGTCCTGGGACAGCGGTTTGCCTCTGTAGGTTTTTGTGGCACCGATGTTCAGCGCTGCAATGCCCCACCAGCCGGCACGCGGCAGACCGATCGTGACGACGCCTTGGGCATCCGAATAGGTACTCAGGGATTTGAACGAGGCTTGGGGGGCCGTGACGTAGTCCTGCTGGCCGAAGGTGTTGTTTTTGATATCGACCGAATGGTTGAGGTATTCGATTTCGATCTCGGCGAACGGCACGGGCTTGCCGTCGGCCAGCACCACGGCGCGGAACACGCCGCCGGTCCAGTTGGCATAGGGCTTGTTCAAGGGTTGGATTTCAACCGGCAAGCCTTGCGGTTCCGACCAGTTGCCGGGTACGCCACCGACGTTCACGATCAGCTTGGTGAACTGCTGGATGTAGGAGTCTTCCGCAGTTTCCAGGTAGGGCTCGGGTTCAAGTACGAAGACATGGTCCCCCAGGGACCGTACCAATTCCCGTGGGATCGATGCACGATAGGCGCTTGCCTGATTATCGCGACTCTGCCACTGCACAGGACGCAGGTATTGGCGCAGGTCGACTTTATCCCCGCCGTGGGAACTGACGTGGTTGAAGACAAGGGGCGGCCCCATGTTCATCGTCGGCCCGGCAGAGAACGGGTGGGTGAATACGATGGCGAATTCCAGGTTGTCCGCGCGCGGCAGCGCGGTTTCGTCCACGTACAGCATCTGGAAATGGGCCTGTGCGGCACCTGCCATGCAACCGAGTGTCGCGGCGGCGAGGGCGTGGAGCAGTCGTCGTTTGATGGGCATGGTGGTTTTCACTTGGTTATGTCAGAGGATTGGATCGTGGCGCCATGGTTCTCTCCCCCGAGAAACACCACGGAGTAGACGCCAGTGGGGGCCTGGAACGTGAAGCTGTTGTCTTTATCGACAGTGCCTTCTATCAGCACCTTGTTGCTGGTGTCCTGGACATGGATCTTGCGGCCGACGGCGGAACTGCCGTCGGTGTAGCCGGCCTCACACTTCACCCAGTCATCGTGCTCGATATAGCAATCGAAAACGGGGCCATGGGCCAAAGCGGCCTGGCAGAACAGCAGGGCACTTGCCAGCAGCATCGGCTGGGCCAGATCTCGCGTTTTCATCAGGGTTGAGTCTCCATGGTCGAAGTTGATCACTGCGGTGTCGCGGCTTGAACGCCTGCCGCAGGGGCGCCGTCCGGCGCGAAGGCCGCCAGCAAGGCGTCCAGGTTGGCACTCAGCAGCGTTTCGTAGCCGTTGGCTACGTCGGCGAGCATGCCCGGGTTGCCCATATCCAGGACCAGCAGGCGTGCGCCGCCGTCCTTGATGGCCTGGGCAATCTTGGCGTCAGGTGCCCACTTATGGACCACCACGCGGATCTCGCGCTCACGCAGGTAGTGGCTCAGGGCGGCGCGGTCGGCGTCAGTCCAGTCGATGTCCTGGCGCACGAACCAACCGTCCACATACACGCCAAACTCGCCGAACAGGTAGACCGGCTCGCTGGCCAGTGACAGCACGCGCAGGTCCGGCACCTTCAACAGCCGGTCACCGTAGTCGGCCTTCAGCTGGCGCAAGCGCCCGTCGAGTGCGAGGAGGTTGCGCTCGATCTGCGGCGCGTCGGCCGGTGACAGGCGTGCCAGGTCGGCTGCAATCAACGCCGACATGCGCATGGCATTGACCGGGCCAAGCCAGGCGTACGGCGACAGGCCGCCATCGCCATCGCGGGCACCCGCCCAGGGCACATCGTTGGAGGGCACGCGGGTCACGGCCACGCCGGGCTTGAGGCTGTCCCATGAGTGCGATGCATCGATTTCGACGATGCGCAAGTTGTGGCGTCGAGCCGTCGCATACAGTGGATCAGCCCGCCACAGGCTGCTCAGGGTGACCACGGCGGCGGCCTTCTGGAACACTGCCGGTGCCAGGCGTGACAGCGCGTTGGCCTGGCTTTCCATGGGCACGGCGTCGTCCATCGGCACACGTACAACCTCAATGTGCGTGCCTTCGCCGAGTGCCGAGGTGAGCGCATACAGCGCCGGCAGGGCGACCAGCACCTGTTGCTGGTCGACCTGCGCAAAGGCCGACGGCGCGCCGCCCAGCAGCAGGGCCAGGAATACCAGCCAAGGGCGAATGGATGAGTTGAACCGTGTCATACGCTGGCTCCTCTGAACTGTGGCGCGGTGCCTCGGATGAGGGTGGTGAAAGCAAACACCAAGGCCGCAACGATCACGATGGCGCCGCCCGTGGGTACGGGAATGTGGAATTGCATGGGTGCCAGAATCCCGACCACGCAGGAAAAGGTCGCAATCACCACGGCCCAGGTGACCAAGCCTGGCAGTGAGTGGCTGATGTTGCGGGCTGCTGCTGCCGGTATCAGCAGCAAGGCCTCGACCAGCACGGCACCGATGATCTTCAGGCAGGCGACCGTGACCAGGGTGACCAGCACCACGAACAGGTACTCGACGCTGCGCACCTTCACGCCACGCGCATGGGCCAGGCTCGGGTTGAGGCTGGAGAGCAGCATGCCGTTGTAGAGGGGCAGCCCGATCAGCGCGCAAATCACCGTCACGCCCAGCAGCACGTTCATGTCGGTGTGGTCGACGGCCAGGATCGAGCCGAACAGCACACCTTCCATCACATGCGTGTTGATTTTTGCCGACACGAACAGCAGCAATGAAGCACCGACCGCCAGCGAGATGGAGAGGAACACGCCGATCAGCGTGTCATTCGCCAGGGTGGTACGGTGTTGCGTGTACTTGAGGGTCAGCGCGAACAGCAGGCAGAAACCGAACATCGAAAAGTAGGGCGAGGTGTAGGACTCGCCGATCAGCACGCCAATGGCCACGCCGGTCATCGCCGCATTGCCCACGGATTGGCTGAAGAACGCCATCCGCTTGATCATCACCATCGAACCCAACACCCCCAGCAACGGCCCGATCAGCACTGAGCACATCAACGCATTGATCACGAACTCGTATTCGAACGGTTGCGGCAACACGTGACTCGCGGCAAGCGCCTGGAGGTGGTCGCGAATGAAATCGTAAAAGGCATTCATCGAATGGCCTCCAGTCGGCTGTCGATCTGATCGGTGGGGCCGTGAAACAGCACCCGTTGGTTGATAACGGTCACGGACTGCGCGATACGCTTGACCTGTTCGAGGTCGTGGTTGATCCACAGGATGGTCACCCCGCAGCTGTTCAGCTCCGCCACCAGCGCCTCCACCAGGCGTACACCGGCCTCGTCGATCCCGGCGGTCGGTTCATCGAGGATCAGCAGCCACGGCGCCGGGCTTATGGCCTGTGCCAGCAGCACGCGCTGACGCTGCCCGCCGGACAGGCTGCCAAACGGCTTTTTACCCATACCCGCCATGCCGGTACGCACCAGGGCCTCGGCGTTGGCCGCCTTCCCAGCACGGCTTGCGCCGAGGAAGGCAGGTCGGCGTTGCCCCAGCAGGGCCATGAGATCGTTGACCGTCATCGGCACGTTGCGGTCGAAGTCCGGCAACTGCGGGACATAGCCCATGGGCGTGGTGAACTCACCCTCGAAGCGTATCGCCCCCGTATGCGGCATCTGCCCCAGCAACGCACGCACCAGTGAGGTCTTGCCGCCGCCGTTGGGGCCCACCAGGCAGTGCAAAGCGCCGGCTTCGATGCGCATGCTCACTTGGTCGAGCACCTGCGTACCTCCCAGTCGCAGGGAGACGTTGTCGAACACAATGGCGGGGCCGCGCATCGCGTAGTCCTCCTTCAGCGCATTCATTGCTGGGTGTACTCAACGGCCTGTGCCAGGGTTTCGAGGTTTTCGCGCATCGCCACCTCGAACTCGTCCGCGCTGTAGGTATCGCCGGTGATATGGGACAGGGCGAACACCTTCACACCGGTCGCGGCTTCGATGGGTTTGGCCAAGTCGAGGGAGAAGTTTTTCTCGGCGAACAGCACTTTGACGTTGGCCTTCTTGATCGCCTCGATGGTGTTGGCCAATTGGCGTGCCGTCGGCGCAACGCCATGGCGCGGCTCGATCACGGCGCTTACGAACAGGCCGAACTCCTGCATCATGTAGTCATAGCCGGCATGGGTCGTCGCACAGCGGAACGAAGACAGGTCCAGCGCGGCGAAGCGCGTCATGAAGCCTGCGCGCAGCTCGCGGATACGGCCCGCATACGTCAGGGCATTTTTTCGATACGCAGCTGCGTTGTCCGGGTCCAGCTCACCGAGCCGCCGAGCGATCTCGAACACCTGCTGTATTGCCGCCGTGGTGGAGACGAAGGTGTGCGGGTTGACCACCTTGACCCCTTCCTGGTCGCCACCGATGGGAATCAGCGCCACGGTGGCATTCGCCTGGATAATCGGCAGCGTTTGCGTGCGGCCGGCGGCCTTGATGATCTGGACGGCCCATTCATCGTGGCCGATGCCGTTGACCACCAGCACATCGATATTCATCGCGCGGGTAATGTCATCGGGCTGCGGCTGGTAGTTGTGCGGGTTAGCCTCTGCCGGGATCAGCGCAATGACCTCGGCCCGATCACCCACGATATTGGCCACGAAGCTGTAGTAGGGATGCAGGGTGATGCCGACCCTGAGCTTCTTCGCCGAGGCGAAGGCCGGGCCGGCAAGCGCGATGGCGGGTATCAACACCAGCAGTGCGATGCAACGGCGCCACAGGGCGCGGTGTTTCGTAGCAACAGTCATGGCAGGGTTCCTTTTACGCGTTCGATTTCACTGGCGCCGTCGTACGGGATGACTTGGCGCCACCCCTCGCTGACCAGGGATTCGGGCTTGACGATGGCGGGGTAGGGCGCGTTCGGGTCACGGTGCACCCAGATCGTCGCCTGGTTGGCCCACATCACCCCCGCATGGGCGTGACCGATGATCAGCAGGTACGCGCTCTGGCCCGGTGCATGGCCGCCAGAGCCGTAGTAGACCGTCGCGCCCTGGCCCAGGGTGGCCTGGGACACGGCGCTGACGGTCTGGTCCGCCGCCGGGGCATCGTCGTCTCCGCCCTTATGGGCCAGGTGGGAGCCCGGCAGGATCAATTGCCAGCGCACCTCGCCATTGGCCTTCCAGAAGGCATCCCGGTAGAAGGGCGGCAGCAACAGCGCCTGCGCCCGCTCCAGGGTGATCCAGCCGCCGGTATCGTTGTTGTTCCAGATGATTTCTTCGCCGGCCGGTAGCAATGCACTGTGGATGGCCTGATCGACCGCGCCCAAGCCATCGAAGGAGCGCACCTGCCAGCTCAGCGGGGT